>ERZ1034873.488-NODE-488-length-21389-cov-5.916612_pt1 | contig 21389 bp, 15 predicted proteins | sample MGYA00520689_ERZ1034873 | MGnify/ENA primary metagenome ERZ1034873 (study PRJEB33766, sample SAMN09781722) | gut metagenome | biome: gut microbiome | host: Homo sapiens | place: Madagascar | study: EMG produced TPA metagenomics assembly of the PRJNA485056 data set...
CTCGACCACCCCGTCCTGCGGACACCCCTCCAATGGAGGGGAACTTAAAAAGTTCTGTCATCCCGTGGCCCAACCACAAAAATCTATTCTCTATGCTCTATTATCTATGCTCTATTATCTATGCTCTAAATAAAAACCCGCCCAAACGGGCGGTTTTTATTAGAATCCGAATACCATACGTTGTTTCGACTGACGTTTCTTTTCGTTACGTACGGCCTCTTCTTTCAAACGTTTGCGCTTTGTAGTTGGTTTTTCATAACGCTGACGTTCTTTCATTTCGCGGTACAGACCTTCTTTCTGCGATTTACGTTTTGCAACACGCAATGCCTGTTCAACGTTGTTATCGCGAACCAGAACTTTCACCATAATGTATTCACCCCCTTTCGGCGTTTTATCTTTCAAACTTGATGCCCGTCGGCATAAATGCCGCCGCGACACTCAAATTTTCTAACTGTTTCGTTGCCGAAACACTAATTAAATTTGGTGGAGCCAATCAGACTCGAACTGACGACCCCCTGCTTGCAAAGCAGGTGCTCTACCAACTGAGCTATGACCCCAAAACTTTGCGCTTTCTATGTCTGAAAGCGTACGCATTTTATACACTTTTGCGCGCGTTGTCAACGTAAATCTTTCACTGGACAATTTTGGCGTTTGAACTATAATATATGGTATGGAAAAGATGATTACAAATTCTGGGAATTTTAAGTGTGCACAGACAAAATCTGGCCGTTATGCGTTGTACTGTGCCGACGCGATGGGTAAAATGCGTCGCGTACGCGGCATTGGTTTTGCGTCGCAACCGTTCCAGATTGTTGCACAATACCCGAACACGCCATACGTTGCCGTGCGTCGCACGGTTATGACGCCACGTGGCGCGGAAAACAAACTGTATTTGGTCAACACAAAAACCGGCGAAATGCCAGAACAGACACGCGATGGATTCAAATCCATTGTGTTTGACAGTGGCAGCAGAACTTTTTATTTCTCGCAGAATGCAGACGCGTACTTTGCGCGTTATGCCCAATATTTGGCAATGCACAAAAACGGCATAGCAAACATTCCTGCGATGCAATATGCAAACGTAAATACCGCTGGCACCCCCATTATGGTTGCCCCCATTGTACGCCAGCGGAAACGCAAACGCGTGCGTCGCGCACGTGGCAAATTGCGCGCACTGCGTCGCAGGCGCACCGCATCACGTAAATTACGTCGCACGCCAAAGTCGCGCAAACCTGCGATAAAATCGGCGGTCACGGCACACATGACTGTGCCATATACATTGCGCGCTGCGCCTGCATTGACATACACAAAACCAATTATCAATGCGCCTGTGCCACGCGCCCTGCGACCACAACAGCATATGTCACCAGAAATGATGCGCATACTGATATTGCGCCAGCGCGCCGCGATGATGCAACGTGTGCATTAAAAATTACTGCGATATAAAAACACACCGCCAAAAGGCGGTGTATTTTTTTCGGGTTTTAGGGTTTCGTACGACGTTATTTCACGGTCAATTCTTTGCCATGAACATCAACGTAAACAGTGCTGCCTTCGCCCACAGAGCCAGACAAAATCAAATCGGCGATTTTATCTTCGACCGCGGACATAATCAGACGCTTTAACGGACGTGCACCGAATGCCTCGTCATAGCCATTATCGCCCAACCATTTAATCGCGGCATCTGACACATTCAATGTGATGCGACGATCGGCCAAGCGACGTTCCAGATTATGCAACTGGATTTTCACAATGCCCGCCATAACGTCTTTGCCCAATGGGTTAAAGAACACAATTTCGTCAATACGGTTTATAAATTCCGGACGGAATTGGTGCTTTACCGCGTCCATCGACGGCAAATTGCTGGTCATGATGATAATCGTGTTTGTAAAGTTCACCACGTGCCCTTGGCCATCGGTCAAACGACCATCGTCCAAGATTTGCAGGAAAACGTTAAACACGTCTGGGTTTGCCTTTTCGATTTCATCAAACAGCAACACCTGATACGGACGACGACGCACCGATTCGGTCAAAACACCGCCCTGTTCATAGCCAACGTACCCTGGGGGACTGCCAATCAGACGCGACACAGAATGTGGTTCCATATATTCGCTCATATCAATTCGGGTCATTGCCGTATCGTCATTAAACAGATATTCCGCCAATGCCTTGGCAACCTCTGTTTTACCAACACCAGTTGGCCCCAAGAACATAAAACTGCCCGCGGGACGATGCGGATCAGACAACCCCGCACGACTGCGGCGAATTGCACGCGCAACAACCGTCAACGCATGGTCTTGACCGACGACGCGTTTGCGCAATTCATCTTCGATATTCAGCAATTTAGATTGTTCTTCGGCATTCAGTTTGTCCGCCGGCACACCAGTCCATTTGCTGACAACGGCGGCAATATGTTCCGGTAAAACCGTCTTGTATTCACGCGCATCGGCATTCAGTTTGCGAATTTGTTCCTCTAATTCTGGAACTTTGCCATATTGCAATGCCGACGCCTTTTCATAGTCGCCATTACGCATAGCGGTTGCAACCTCGGCCTTGGCCGCATCCAACGCCGCCATCGCATCGGACAGCGCACGCATCTTGCCCTGCTCGGCCCGCCAATCAGCGGTCATCTTGTCCGATTCGTTTTGCAATTCGGCAATCAGTTTATCTAATTCGCCCAAACGCTTTTTGGAATCCGCATCTTTTTCTTTCTTTAACGCCTGTTGTTCGATTTTCAGTTGCATCAAGTGACGATCAACCTCGTCCAACTTTTCGGGTTTTGATGCAATTTCAATACGAACGCGCGCGGCGGCCTCGTCAATCAGGTCAATCGCCTTGTCCGGCAAAAATCTGTCCGTGATATAGCGATTCGATAATTTCACCGCCGCGACCAGCGCAGAATCCGAAATACGAACACCGTGATGCCCTTCGTATTTTTCTTTCAGTCCACGCAAAATTGAAATCGTGTCATCAATTGTCGGTTCATCAACATAAACCGGCTGGAAACGACGCGCCAATGCTGGGTCTTTTTCAATATACTGGCGATATTCGTCCAATGTTGTTGCACCCAAGCAGTGCAATTCGCCACGCGCCAACATTGGCTTTAACAAATTGCCAGCATCCATGCTGCCTTCGCCCTTGCCTGCGCCAACCAGCGTGTGCAATTCATCAATGAACAATATAATCTCGCCATTGGCGTCTTTGACCGCTTTCAAGATTGCTTTGAATCGACCTTCGAACTGGCCACGGAACATAGCACCCGCCATCAGCGCGCCCATGTCCAGCGACAACAGTTTTTTCTTTAACAAATTTTCCGGCACGTCGCCAGAAACGATTCGTTCGGCCAGTCCCTCTACTATCGCGGTTTTACCGACGCCTGGATTACCAATCAGCACAGGATTGTTTTTCGTACGACGCGACAATACCTGAATGGTACGACGAATTTCCTCGTCACGACCAATCACTGGGTCCAATTTTCCATCAGACGCCAGTTTGGTAAAATCAGTCGTATATTTTTCAATCGCCTGCTGTGGCGTTTCTTGCATTTCTTCTGGATTCATGGTTATAAATCCTCCTGTTTTTATATTTTTTCGTTGATATGTATATAGTACCAAAACTGTCGTTTTCAAGGCACAGGAATATATTGCGCAGAAATTTTTTTTGTACTATTCTGATGCACATAAAGCGGGGGTAACAGCAATGACAGAATTTTCCAGCACCGACATCGAACAAATAAAAAATCACGGTTTAACACCTGACGCCGTCGCCACACAAATGGCGGACTTTGCGCGCGGTTTTCCATATGCCGACGTCAGTGCCGCCGCGACAATCGGCAACGGTATCATTAAAATGTCAGACGCTGATATCGCACGTTACAGCAAAATTTATGCCGATGCCCAATCACATAAAAAGGTTGTAAAGTTCGTACCCGCGTCCGGCGCGGCAACGCGTATGTTCCGCGACCTGTTTGAATTTATGAACACAGGCACAATGAATGATGTTACGCGTCGCGTGCTGGACAACTTGGACAAATTCGCATTCTGGAATGATTTGAAACCTTTTTTGCCAGCCAATGCCAGTGACGCGGACAAAATCACATGCATTTTGACCAATGCGGGCCTGAATTACGGCAATTTACCCAAGGGGCTGGTTGCCTTTCATAAATACACCGAATACAGTCGCACCGCCGCCGAAGAACATTTGGCAGAGGCCGCCGCATACGCAACTGCTGGTGGTGTGGCACGCATACACTTTACCGTGTCGCCCGAACACATGGCGGGATTTAACGCCGTTCTGGCACGCGCCGTACCGGAATACAGCGCGCGCTATGGCATAAAATACGATATTTCTATGTCGACCCAGCGCGCCAGCACAGATACCATTGCCGTCAACCCAGACAACACACCTTTTCGCACGGACGATGGGAAATTATTATTCCGTCCCGCGGGTCATGGCGCACTGATTGAAAACCTGAATGATATTGATGCTGACATTGTGTTCATCAAAAATATTGATAACGTCACAACAGACAGCCATCGCGCCGACACGGTGCAATACAAATGCGCGCTGGCGGGATTGATGCTGGAATTGCAGGCACGCGCGTTTGAATACCTGAATAACTTTGCGGCACACAACATTGACGAAATTCGCACATTTATCAGAAACGATTTGTGCGTGCGCATTGCGCCCGATGCACCCGCAGACGTATTGCGCGTAATTCTGAACCGCCCAATTCGTGTGTGCGGCGTGGTAAAAAATATCGGCGCACCTGGGGGTGGCCCATTCTGGGTGCGTGGCAACGACGGTACGGAATCATTACAGATTGTTGAATCCAGCCAAATTGCCCCTGATGTCCGCAATATTATGAACACATCATCACACTTTAACCCCGTAGATTTGGTATGCGGCGTGCGCGATGCGCGTGGGAACAAGTTTGATTTAACAAAATTTATTGACCCAAACACCGGTTTTATTTCGAACAAATCGTTCGGCGGTCGTGACTTGCGCGCGATGGAACGCCCAGGGCTGTGGAACGGCGCAATGGCGCATTGGAACACACTTTTTACAGAGGTTCCCATCACCACATTCACACCAGTCAAAGTTATTTGCGACCTGTTGTCGCCGATGCATATGGACAAATAAACCAAAACAGAAAACATTACTTGACATTTCCAGAAATTTAGTATAAATTATGCCCCAGTTATTAAAGGATTATTGATATGCCACGTGTATGTACAGTTACAGGTAAGAAAACAGAAGTAGGAATGAACGTTTCCCACTCTATGCGTCATACAAAACGCACATTCTTGCCAAATTTGCAAAAGTTAAAATTCCACAGCGATATCTTGGATCGTGATTTCGCATTGCGTATTTCGACGGCCGGTCTGCGCACATTGACCAAACACGGCGGTCTGGACGCATATGTTATGGCAAAACCAGTATCACGTTTGACCGATGATATGGCTGCGATTAAAAAAGCGATTGAAAAAAAGCAAGGCAAGGCCGCTGCCCCTGCAAAGAAATCGGTGCACAAACCTGCCCGCAGTGCTCGCTTGGTTAAAAAAGTAGAAGCCAAGAAAGCCGCTGTTGCGAAATAATCGCGCGGTTTTGGCCCCGTGGCGGAATTGGTAGACGCGCTTGACTCAAAATCAAGTTCTGCAAGGAGTGTCGGTTCGAGTCCGACCAGGGCCACCAAAAATATAAACCACCATTTTGGTGGTTTTTATTTTTGCCCTGTCGGACGAGAACCGTCGGTTCGTCATGCAAGTTGGCAAGAACAAGTGCAATTTTTTGCACGCCGTTCGCGCCTTACGTATGGTACGCGATGTGGCGACAGCCACGCAGCGTACAATCCGACCACGGGCCACGCATTCCTACGATTGTCATTGCGAGCGCAGCGTGGCAATCCAGTAAATCAGAGCCGCGCCACCGGCGCACATATTCGTCGCTCCGACGCAGGTCGGGTCTATTGCCGTGTTTCGCCAATCAACTACTTGGTTGTGGTTTCTTCAAATTTCTGCATAACCACAGGCGCAACACCATACGGGGTTTTATGCATACCTTTCTTTAATTCAGTGTTAATAATGTTTTCGCACTTTACCCCCTCGTATGCGACATGCAATTCTTTATCACGTGTACCGAACCAGTCAGTTGGGAAATACTGACGTGCCTGAAAATATTCAGAATATTCACACCCATTGAGTGTATTTGAATAATCAATATCTATTTTTTGACCGCACGCAGCCAACACGCTCAATGCCATAACAACATAGTACTTTTTCATCTTTGTTTCCTATTTTATAAAACATAAAACCGTCAACAGAAATTGACGGTCGGGGAGTTCGTAAATCACTATAGCGTTGATTCCATTGGTCTTTAGACAAGTCCTGTTATATAACCAACAGCTCCCCGACCAATACAGTCGGGGGATTTAACGATACAACCCCATCACACAGTTACAAAAACTGGGACACGTCTTGTACCGGCTATAGTAGAAGCTTACGACAGCCCCGAACCCAATTCCCATCGGATTCAATTCATAGTATACAGAAAAAACGCAGAAAAACAACTAACATTTATACCGATCATAAAAACCGCCCCGTTGGGGCGGTTTTTTATTTCTCAATTTTTTCTATTCTGTCAACATCGATTTCGGTTTTGAACATACTGGCATCGACCTCGCCATACAATTTGACAGTGTCGGTTGCACGAACATCAACGCCGCCCCAATCTTCGTCATCAATTTCAACAATCACAGAATCCGTCCCATCACGGAACAAATATTTTTCATCACCCATGCGCTGGATAATATTGCCCTGAACAATAACAGGTGTGTCATCACGCATTTTTTTAACCTGTGCCACACTGACAATCACATCAGCATTCTGGGGTGCAACGGGCGCATCCGCAATAAACCCAGCAAATGACGCAGACGACGCCATCATGCCAGCAATCACAAATACAGATATTTTTTTCATATTCCTTCCTTTTTGTCGTTTCAATGCGTAAATTGTAACATACTATTTTGTTAAATGCACGTCCATTTGTGGGAATGGGAAATCAACCCTTTTCTTTGGCAATTCACTGTAAATCTGTTCCAGTGTATCTGCGCTGGCGTCTGCCATATCGCCATATTTTGACCAGAAACGTACGGTCAAAATAACCGCGCTGTCGCCCAATTCCCGCACGAATACAGATGGTGCGGGCGTGTCCGCGATTCGTGGGTCCCGCGCCAATATATCCAAAATCGCGCGACGCGCAACCGGAATACGTGAACCGTATGAAATTCCGACCGTCAAATCAGTACGACGCAACGACCCGCCCGACAAATTTGTGATTTCGCCATTAGACAACGCCCCATTTGGCAAGAATATAACTTGATTATCAAATGTGTGCAATTCAGTTGTAAAAATCATAATCTTTTTCACAATGCCGGTTTTGCCCGTGGCGGTTAAAATCGTGTCGCCGACCTTGAACGGTTTCAAAAACAATATAATAATACCACCGGCAAAGTTCTGCATTGTACCAGACAACGCCATACCAATGGCCAATGCGCCCGCGCCCAAGACCGCAACGATTGACGTCATCTGAACCCCAACCGTCGTCAGCGATATCACAATTGCAATTATACGCAACACAATACTGACAAACGAACCAATAAATGATTGCAACGATGGGTCAAGATGTCTGCGTTCCATTCCACGTTTGACAGATCGCGAAATACGTCCAGCCAACCACAGACCCGCAACCAATATAAAAATTGATGCGGTCAGTTTCATTGCGAAATGCACCGCAGTTTGCCCCAGCGATGTAATCACAGATTCCAAATTTATATCTCTTGCTAATGCACGTGCAACTGTCATGAATATATTCCTTTGTACTAAAATAATCGGGTCATGCGACCCGATTTTAATCGTTACATTTCTATGTCTTCACAATTCGGGCCGTTTGTTGAAACCTCGCAACTCTTGTTCGCTTTGCGGAACCAGTTGCCACCCTTGATTTCACAACTTTGCGTTGTTGTGGTGGTGCACACGTGGCATACACGCGTATCACGATTGAACACACTGGTCACCGTACGGGTAACACCACTGCCCGCGGTGGTGGTAACCGACGTTTCGCCATTGCCGCCACGCGTTAAATCTGCGTTTGTCAAACCAGACCCCACATCATAACTGATTGCGTATGGCGCGGCCAGCGGCGTTGATGCCTGCGTCGATTCCGCAGAACCCGTTCCGCCATTTTCGGCCATTTTCTGGCACATATATTGCGCCAAATCCGCCGATGCGTCCTTGGTGGCTGATGCAATTTCCGAATTTAACTTTGCATTATAGTTATCTTGGGCCTGACGCAGGGCCGCCGTCGCAATTTGCATTTTGACACTGTTCAACAGGTTCGGGAAACGCGCCGTTGTTTTCTGGTTTGCATTACCCGTAATCTGGGACAGATTGCGACCACTGACGCAGTACTGAATTTCAGGGTCTTGTTCAATCATCAAAATCGTGCGATTGATTGTTCCCGCAATGTTATTCAGTTCTTCTTCAATAGATGAAATGATACCATCAGCATTTGCAACATTCGCGTTACGGCTGCGTACCTGTGCCAAGTATTCGTTGACACCGATTTGCCCCGCCCCCAATTTTGTTGTTGTGCCATCGCCGTTATCAACCACGCGCCCTGTTGCATCGCCCATCTTGATACTGCCGAACGAAATCATACCAGTTACGCGGTACGTTGTGCCATCTTTCTGGCTGCGCAACGACCCCGTGCCCAGCGTGTCATCAGACGCAAATTTATTACAGTCGGTGGTGCTGCCACAAACTTCTGTCATTTTGGCATCAACCAAATCCTGACACTGGTTCAATGCGGCGTTATCAATATTCAGATACAGCCCCATCAACATAGAATCCAAATCGTCCATCGAGAATGCTGGATTGTTCGCCTTGCACACGACCAAGGAATCAATCGGACAAATATCGTGAATGAAATCGTAATCCATACCAATGCAGTTCTGAAATTCAGACCCGCAACGTGTATCTGCGGTAAAGCAATCTTTGACCTCTTGGGTGCACGCATCAACACGCATCGCCGCCAACTTATCCGTGACATAACCCCAAATCAGCGGTTCCATGCGTTCGCACGGATCAATTTCCACCTTGCAGAAACTGCGCGCCATATCTGGACGAGACAGACACGCGTCCATTGTTGCAACGCCCTTGCCCGCAATGTCGTCTTTACATGCGGTCTGGATACAATTTGAAATATTGGTCAGGCACGACTGACGGAATTTTGATTCAATTTTTGATTCTGCCAATTTAATTGTTGGCGCGGCCTCGCGCAGGAACGCCGGCCACACTTGATTGCGCACGGCAACACAGTTGTCTAAAACCTTTTCACAGATTGCACGTTTAGAATCCAGAATTTCCATCGTGGACGCGGTGATGTCATATGTATTTACCGTCGCGACCTTGGTCGATGCAGTGCTGACCGCGGTGTTATTCTGCATATTTTCAGACGCAATCGTTGAAACGCAATTTTCCCAATCCTTGCCACACGCGTCGTCGGTCTGCATGCACTTTTTGAATTCAACCATACAAGTACCCAAATCGTACTTGTTTGCGGATTCAAAACTTTCGCGCAAGGCATCGCGAACCTCCGCTTGGGCGGCGACCAAATCCTGCTTGGCGTTAGCCATCTGGGTGGTTAAACTGTTTTCAAACCCCTTGCAATCCGATACAATTTGACGTGAATATAATTGGGTCAAGAAATCCAAATCTTTTTCACAGTTATCTGGAATTTGTGCAGTGCATAATTCCTGTGCAGCGGCAAACAATGCTGCGCCTGTCTTGTCAGCAACGGTGCTGATTTCACTGTCAAAAACATCTTCGTCATAGACGCTGGGTTCAAACAAAGACATCAAACTCTGGCGTGATTGCGCTTTCTGTTCCGCCGCGGTCAAATCGTCCGTAGATATAATATTACCGTTTTCGTCGTATTTACGCGCGCCAGTAAAGACAATATCTGCATTTGCGCCCGCTTTAACTTTTTCGACATCTTCGGTGCGAATACGCGCGGCCTCGTCCATCATTGATTTGATTTCAGATAACTGGGATTCATATTTTGCGTTATCGTCACTGCACGCACAACTGCCACCGTTGGAATTATCAGTAATACAAAACTGATCCATGCAACCAAAATACGCATCATAACACGCCTGATTATACAGCCCCGTGGCGGTCAGTCGCTTACGTACAGTTGTGCCGTTTTGAATTGCCGATTGTTTGGAAACCTTGGTCGATTTGACCGCAGCCGCCGCACCACTGAAATCAGCAAATGCCACACCACATAACAAATACGCTATAATATTTTTCAGATTCATCTCTCTCCGCCCATATCATCTTACATATTTATGTCTTCGCACGATTCGATTTCCTGACAAAATTCTTGCTGGCCACCGGCACTGCGTCCCGCGAACAGACCGCCGACCGCACCAACAACACCACCAATCGCCGTGCCCCACCCTGGGGTTACCATTGTGCCGGCCGCCGCACCCGCAGTCATACCACCCGCCAGACCTTTCAGCCCCGCAGTACCCTTGGATTCACCACCAGTTTCACAAACCTGTTGCACACGGCAAACATGACAGTTGCGCAAAGAGGGTTCAAACGAAACACTGCGAATATAACTGTAATTCTTGCTGGACTTGTCCGGTGTTTCCACCTGATACATGGTCAAACAATTCTTTTCGGCCGCCGCCAAGTCCTGTTTGCGCGACAGTTCTGCAATCTTGTTTTCCAATGCACGCATTGCACGATTTTCTGCACCAATTTGCGCAATCATTTTTGCACTGTTAAATACGGTGTCGCCCAATGACTTCTGACCCTGTGGCTTTTCACTGTCTTGGCACGCCGCAACGGTCTTGTCTTGTTCAAACTGTTTGAAAAATTCATCAACAGACGCCGAAACATTGTTGCGAACTGTTTCACGTAACGCCGCCAAATCTGTTGAATTATCAGGCACAGATGTCAGCGACGCAATCGTTGTATCGGTTGGCAGACACGACATATCAGTTCCGCATACTGCCCCCAACTGTTCGCCGAAATAATTCAAGCACCCCCGAACCAATTTGTAATCCATCTGTAACAAAACGGACTGAACAATAATATCGAATTGCTTTTCATTTTTGCACGATGGGTACATTGACTGTGGACACAGCGCGGCAATTTCCGTTGGCGTTTTGCCCAAACATTCTGGTGCGGTAAAGTTTTCACCACACTTGTCTTGTAAACATTTGTCAATATCATTTTGGCAAAACTGAGTACGCAGATACCCCAATTTGTCGTTCACGCTGCTTTGAATCCCAGGAATCAACGTTTCGCATTCTGTAATCACCGGACAAATACCCGCCGCCACATTTACATCGGTCAAACACGCTGAATTTGTTTCTGTGCTGCAACTGTCCTCTAAACAAACTTGGATTCGTGCCAAACATGTCGCGCGCGCATTTTTGTCTGCATACTTTGCAGCATCGGCCAAAATTGTTTCAGATTCCGCCGCCCAATCTTGAACGACATAATCACGCACCGCCATACATTGATCCAGCACGTTTTCACACGCATTTGCACGACGCCCCAGCAAGTCCGCATCCAGACAGTTTTCAAAATTAGTTCCGCAACCACCCTTGTCCGCGATACACGCACGATACGCCAACAAGCATTCACCACGATTGTACTTATTTGTCGTATCCAGCATTTCCAAACGCGCCTTGCGTACTGCGGCCTCGGCCGTGCGCTTGTTCGCGGTTGCGTTTGTTTTTTGGTCGGTCAAATACGCATTAAACGATTTACAATCCGATACAATCTGGCGTGCATACAAGGTTTCTTCCATTTCGGCCCTGTCGCCACACGCCGCCAATTTATCAGCGCAATATTCAGACGCCATCGCATACAGACCATCGCCAATATCATTATCAGAATCCAATGCGTCCGTATCACTGACACTGCTGCCACTGTTTAACCAATCAATAAAACTAATACCCGATGCACGCGAACTCTTTTTGGCCTTTTCACTTTCGCCAAATACCAACTTTGCCTTGGCACCCAACTGCTCGCGCTCTACCCCTTCGGTATACAAGTTGTCGGCATCAGATTGAATTTTTTGAATTTCCTGTATCAAGGTTTTTGACTGTTCAATATTTGACGAACATGCACAACGCCGCCCCTCGGATTCATCCAGCAAACAAAATTCATCCATACACGTGCGATATGCCGTACGGCAATCCGTATCCGTACTTTTAGTATCAGATGTGGTATTCTTCGCCACCGCCGCAACAGGTTCTGGCGTCGTGCTGGCGGTCACGCCCGCGGTTGTAACGGTCGGTTTGGTCGTTACCGTCGGCTGTATTTTTACAACCATATTTGGTGAACGCGCACCCGCCATAGACATACGCGTTACCCCAATGCGTACCGCATCCGTATCACGCGCCGCGCCAAATGCCATCGTTGGGACAGCACATAATAATGTCAAAAATGAAACTAATCTCATATGAATCCACCCTACACTACTATGCCTAATTTTATCAAATGTCGGGGCGTGGCGCAAGCAGATAAAAAAATCTTGCAATTTTTTATGCCACGCATTATGATTACAGCCATGAATTTGCAGAAAAATCCAAGGAATAAATATGGCAAAAGATGATGTAATTGTATTCAGCGGCACAGTCGAAGACAAACTGCCCAACACCATGTTCCGCGTTAAATTGGAAAACGGACACGAAATTTTGGCAACCGTATGTGGCAAAATGCGCAAGGCGCGTATTTGGGTCAACATCGGGGAACGGGTTCGTGTTGAAATGACACCATACGATTTGGACAAGGGTCGCATTACATTCGTTGAACGTAATCGCCCAACCCCAGATGCAAACAATCAATAAGTAAAAATCCACCCACGCGGTGGATTTTTTATTTGAAAATTATTGAAATACCCCTTGCCCAGAAATGGGCTTTTTTGATATCATATACCACGTATAAAGGAATGAGAAAGATTTTGCTTTTTGCCGCCACATTGTGTGCCGGCATCGGCATGGCCGATGCTGCGGTGCGCAGCGCGTCAAATCTCAGCCGAACCCCAGCAACACCAGCCAGTCAATCGCAATCGGTCGTATCACGCGCCAGTGGCGTGGTCGGCGCACAATCACGCGCCACAACCGCACGCAGCAATGCAAACGTCACCACATCGCGTACTGGGGTGCACACCGCGGGGCGCACCGCATCAACAAAAACGATTGCACGCACCGCATCAACGACAACTGCGCGCGCCACCACATCACGCGCCACCGTCGCAACCACACCTGCACGCAGTGGAACAACAACCAACACCACGCGCAGTGCGCGCACCGCCACAATAACCAGTGCCACCGGCACAAACACATTCGGCACGGGGTACAACGCATGTCGCGATGCGTACTTTACATGTATGGATCAATTTTGTGCGAAACAAAACGACACATATCGTCGCTGCGTATGTTCGTCAAAACTGACTGAAATTCAATCACGCGAACGCGCATTGACCAATGCGTCTGATAACTTGCAAGATTTCAAGAATTTGAATATAGAGATTATACCCAAAACCGCAGCAGAGGTTAACGCCATGCTGACCGCCAGCACCGGCGAATTGGCGGCATCATCGGCGCGCGACAAATCTGCATCGGCAACCGCCCTCAGCGGCATTAGCGAGGTTTTAAGTAACGCAAAATCCAAATCACTGTCGACCAGCGGAACGCTGGACATTGCAGGCGACATAAACGCGATTTGGTCAACCACAGATTTGGCCGACGGCGCAAACATTTCAAACCTGACAGGCGAACCATTGTATAATGCGGTTCATGCCCAGTGCGCAGAAATGGTATCAGCAAACTGTCCGTCCAGCACGGTTTTGGGCATGGTTGTATCTGCATACGGCATGTATATTGAAAATGATTGCAGTGCATTGATAAACGCACTGGACAAGAAACTAAACACCGCAAACAGCACCATTCGCAGTACCGAACGCGAAATGAACACGGCGCGATTAGAAAATTATAACGCACACAATTCAACATCTATCAATGACTGTATTGCCCAGGTACGCAGCGACATCACCGCCGACACCGCATGCGGCAAGGATTATGTACACTGTTTGGACATATCGGGCAAATACCTGAATCGCGATACAGGCGCGCCAATTTACACCACGAATTTTTACCAGTTGGAAAACCAAATATCATTATCGGGCGATGTGTTGACCAACCCAACAAACCGAATGATTGTTGCCGAATTAAACAACAAGCGCGTATATGCCGCCCGCGGTCTGGACACTTGCCGCGAACTGTCGGACGAGGTATGGGACGAATTTATGCGTCAGGCAATCGTTGAAATTTATCAGGGGCAACAGTCGCGTGTCCGCGATGTTAAAAACGAATGTTTGGACGTTGTGAACGCCTGTTATGATGAACAGAACAAATCGTTAAAAGATTTTAGCAATGTCAAAGAGCAGTTATTGATTGGTTCACGTCTGGAACTGTCCGAAGAATTATGCAAGGAAAAATTATACGCGTGCAGTAACCTGTATGGCGACGGAAATGGTAACGGTCTGGATTTATTGGTAAACGCAATGCGCAACATCACCGATCAGAAAATCGGCAAAGAATGTCTGACCACACTGCAAGAATTTGTCCAAGATACATGTGCAGTCCCCAACAACGACAGTTTGCACAATTACCCATACGCATGCCGTGTCTATGCCCCAGGCAGTCAAAAATACGCCGCAATTTCCACATGTAATCAACGTGTATGGAATGACACAGGCAGCACATCCAACGGCCCTGACACCAGCCAAGATCAAACCACACCAGAAGCAGAATGGTTGAACGACAATGAATATATGTGCCACTTGAAATCCACATTCTATGAATGCAGCGAGGGGTACTATATGGTCGCCCAGAACGACAAAGGCGAATGGAAATATAATCCAAACGAAATCGCAGGCAACTATTGTTTCAGATGTCCCGCCGCCGCCGTATCGTGCCCTGGGGCCAAGAGCCCACCAATCTATGCAAGCGAAACCCAAGATATCTGTGGCACGGACTATATTGGCAGTTTGTATCAAAAGGTTGTTCGCTATGCAATGCAGGCATGCGTCCGCCCATCAGAATCCAGCAAGGGCGACTATGTATTGCCAACCACAATTATGCAAGATGTCAATGTTGTCATGGATTCTGTACGTGTCGCCATGGCCAAGGAATTATCAACGGAATGCGACCGTCTGGGCGGTGTATGGGTTGACACGCCATGGGTTGATGTGCAACGCGATGCCGATGGCCAACTGGATGGACTGCACGATTACACAGGCGACGCACAATATAAACTGTTCTATACTGAAACCAGTGCGAATACACAGTGGGGTTATTGCCGCCCACCAAAAGATACAGACCCTGTACCCGCCAACAACGATACTGGCACTGGCGACGGGACTGGCGACGGAACTGGCGGTGGTGATACGGGCGGTGGTGATACAGGTGGCGATGATTCTGGGACAGACACCCCAATCCAAGATATCACCAAAGATAACGCGGGGCAGTAGGGAATCAGGCAACTTGCACAATATAGCAAAATCTGATAGAATATGAAAATAAGTGAGAGATTGAGTATGAAAAAAATATTTATACTTTCAATGCTGTCTTTGATTGGCGCAAATGCGGGCGCGGCAACGCCGTGGTGGCAACAGCCAACGATTTGCAGATTGGACCCGACAAAATGCTATTCATCAATGGGCACAGGATATGACAGCGAAATGTGGGACGCCGACAGCGGTTGTCGTGGAATGAAATGGATTTGTGCCGATGCACTGACTGATACTGGGGCAACCGACGCAAAACTGATTGGACGCGCAGACATTGCACGCGGCGTGGGCATTGATTCTGATTTTGACACCAACGTATTAAATGGCGATTGTTTTGGCATGCGCAAATCCAGTGCCGGTGGCACCAAAGTTCTGGTTGATGGCAAATACGTCAATGTATGGTGCGCGGGTGTTCTGGGTGATGTTGACGAAACCTTGGAATTTGGTGAAATTACACTTGGCACGCAACCAACGTGTCAAACACTGGCAGACGATGGTTTTGTCGCAATCGCACAAAATCGTTGTATTGGGAAATCGTTTGACAGCGTCAAATACTTTATTGAATGCGATGGTGGCGATGGCACATTACCCAATCGTTTGATTGTATTAAATGGCGCAGAACCAAACGCATCTGGCGGTATGGCCAGTCGTGATGCTGCGGACCAGTTAATGGACAAGATGTACGACGTATCACAAAAACAACACAAAATATATTTCAAATAAAAAATGCGCCACCGGCGCATTTTTTAGAGCATAGATAATAGAGCATAGATAATAGATAGTGCGCAGCGAAGACGGGTGTCATAAAAAAAAACTTGTCCCCAAATGGGGACAAGTTTTTTTATCAAAATTCATATCTGAATTTTGCCATACCAGTTTGTGATGTGTAATCTTTGTGCAGATTCAAATCATAAACCAGCGAGATTTCCAGACCATTGTATTCTGCGGTCAGGCCAATTCCAAATTCCCCACCAAAGCGGGACAGACGGTCGCCATCAACCACATAGGACGCTGCGCCTGGCATTGTAACGGTGGACATTGCTTTGTCAGAAACAAAGTCATATGTCGCTGCCGCGCGCAGTTCTGGGAACCAGTTGATAACCGAATCGTTTTCAATTGCGAAACGATATTTCATACCAGCAATTCCAGTCAAGAAATCTGTATCATCGCTGCTGACATGGTTCAGGCCGTTGTTGTACGAATCCTGTGTCACATGCAAATAACGCAGACCGACTTCTGGTGTCAGGCCAGACGCGAAATCATAACCGGTCATAACCTGGCCACCGAACGCGTCAGTGTCATAATCTGATTTCAGACGAACACCAAATGCGTCAACGGTTTCGGTATATTTTGACATTGTGTAATTCAATGCCGCATTGACGAACCATTCGCTTGGCTTGTACTGGGCATATGCAAATATGCTGTTGCTGTCAATTTCGGTATCGCGACCGCCATTGGCATGGACATCAGAATGTCCGAACGCATAACCCAAACCAATCGTGTACTGTTTGTCAATCAGCGCATCAAACCCAGCCGACACACCACGGGTGTATCCGTTGAACTGGCCATTGAATTTGGATTTGTTAAACATACCCTGTGCCCACACGCCGTAATCAGCATCAGACAAATCACCACCGCTGCGGCCCATTGTGCCCGCCGATGGTGCGCCCGCCATACGATTCGCCGCCAGTGTCATGACTGCGCCCTGAACAGATTGCGCAACCGATTGAACGACAGGTTTATCAACTGGGTTTGCCTTGGCAGATTCGATTTCAACATAATCTGTATCGCCATTACGCAATGCCTGTTGCGCGTTCAGCGATGCAATATTTGCCAAATCGTTATCTACATTTGCCAACGCAGCAACCGTATTTGCCGCAGTATCAGTCAGACCAGTTTCCTTCGCAATTTCTTCAACCTTTTTGGTTGCGATTGTAACTGCGCCATTATCGCCCTTGGTCACATCATAGATTGCGCCGGCATCAACGACAGTATATTCGTTCGCATTTTCACCAAATATATTATATGTCCCTGTTGTTGCAACATTCAATGACACTTTGCCGTTGCCTTTGTATGTTTCTGCCAACAGTTTACCATAGTTGTTCGCCCCAACAATTGTTGCGCCAACTGTGCCGTCCAGTGTCAATTCTTTTTGTTGAACTGTTGTAGTACCGATATTCAGTGTTGCGCCCTCAGCAATGGTCAATGCGCCATCGCCTGCGATACCGCCATCAATGGTCGTTGTGCCATCCGATACAGTCAATTTACCCAAATTGTAAATATCGTTTCCGACGCCACCAGCCATATTACCGGTAAATGTATTTTTACCAGCCAGGGTAGTTTCTGCATCTTCATAGTTGTATATTGCACCACCAAATTCACCCGCCGTATTACCCGTAAATGTAGCGTCTGTAATTTGCATTTTCACGGTTCCTGCTTTGTCACCGTCTGGTTTCATGTTTGCAATTGCCCCACCCAAAGCGGCTGCTTGGTTTCCAACGAATCGACTATCTTTGATTGTAATCGCAATTTTATCGTCATCTGTTTTATTACGATTTGCAATCGCACCACCTTGTCCCAATTCACCAGTCAGATTTTTCAATGTTGCTTTATTATTTATAAAATCAACATCGTCTATTACACCAACCTGCCCCAGTGAACCGTTCCACAGCGCGCCGCCTTCACCAGCAATATTTGAATCAAATACGGTCCCTTTAATTTCACCAATAATACCCTGATTGCGAATTGCGCCGCCTTCGCTTTGTGTTGTGCCGTTGTTCACAAAACGCGACTGTGAAATTGACTCTATGTTCGCAGCAAGTGTACCTTTGTCTTTGTTGCGCCATGCATTATTGATAGCACCACCCATAGTCGCGGTATTATTTTCAAACAGAATACCTGCCAATGAATCGATAGTCGTATTATCTTCATTATACAGTGCACCACCAGCGGTTGTGGCTTTGTTACCAATAAATTTTGTCCCTGCTTCTGCCTTTAATGTTCCTTGGTTCCAAACCGCACCACCAAATTTTGCGCTGTTGCCTGTGAACGAAACGCCATCGCCCAACGTCATTGTACCATCATTAAAGATGGCCCCGCCCCACGCTTTTGCACTGTTTTCACCGAACACCGAATCGCGAATGGTCATAACGCCACTGGCATTACCAATCTTGTCCTTGGCACCATCGTTAAAGATTGCGCCACCGTTTTTGCCTGCGGAATTTTTGGTAAAATTACCGGCCACGGTCACGCCATCACCCAATCCCATACCATTATTCGCATAAAACGTATTATAAATCGCACCTCCATTGGCATCTGCGTGATTGCCGTCAAACGTTGCCGATACGTTTAATTTTGCCGCACTGTTATCTCCATCTTTGGGTTGACGCATAGAAATCGCACCACCATTTGTTTTTGAACTGTTGCCAGCAAATATAGTTGTATCTATCTTGGTCTCAGATTCAGAACCCAAGAAAATAGCACCACCACCTTCTATCAATCCTTTGGCATCAACACCAACTGTCGCATTGTTATCTTTAAATTCAGAACCAGTGACATTCAATATATTAAAATTAGAAATTGCCCCACCACTTTCTGTAGCACTGTTTCCAATAAAATGAGTGTTTTCTACCATCAATGTTGATGTGGTGTTGACCTTTGGGGTTCTTGTTGCGAAAACAGCCCCTGAACCATCAAATGTATTGTTCGTATAACTAGAATCTTTGATATTTAATACCGTGTTGTTTCGATCAACAAACGCGTACCCACCATAACCTGCATTGCCCGAACCTGGGTCTTCTGCTGTTAAAAAATTTTGGTTGGAAATATTTTCGCCAGACACAAAATCCGTTTCCGTAATAAATTTACGTTCAACGGTATTTTCAGCCGATGCGCCACCGATAACAACCATTGCGCCCATTGCGGCAATAAATGCGTGTTTCAACACGGCACGATATGCCGCGGTTAGTTCTTTGATTGCTGTACGGGACATTTTCATGTGGATTCTCCTTTGTTCCAAATGATGGCATTTAACTGCCTGTTACTTTCTTTTTATAGCATCTGTTTTTACACTTGCAAGCGCAAAATTATCCTATCAGGACATATGTCAAAACAAATTGCAAAAAACCGCCAAATATTATTTGACGGTCGGGGATTTCAACAAATCATAAATCAGAATGACCCCACCGGCCTTTGGGTTTCCCTTGTTGTATAACCGGCGGATCCCCGACCATAATGGTGGGGTACATACAATAAATGGCGCATGTGCGCCGCTTTACTGTGCGGATTTGATACACGCATCGCGCATATCACAGATTTACGGGCTTGTTGAAGGCCCCGAACCCAAATCCCTTTGGATTCATATTCAGTATAATCAACATAAAATCAAATTTCAATCATAAAAAATTCTCATGGGGGGGCATTGCTCTCTGTCATAAAAAACGGGGCATCGCCCCGTTTTTTATGACAACTTGTGAATAACCAAGCCACTGCGCAACTTTGGTTCAAACCACGTCGTCTTGGGTGGCATAATGTTGCCTGTATCGGCAATATCAATAATCTGGCGCATGGTAACGGGGTACAACGCAAACGCAGCAACCATTTCACCCGAATCAACGCGTTTCTGCAATTCCGACAACCCGCGAATACCACCAACAAAATCGATTCGTTTACTGGTGCGCAAATCACCCAGATTCAAGATTTTATCAAACACCAAATTTGACAATACCGTCACGTCCAGAACGCCAATCGGGTCGTTGTCGTTATATGTACCAGATTTCGCCGTCAAACTGTACCAATGGCCGTTCAGGTACATGCCAAAGTTATGCAACTTCGTCGGCTTGTAAATTTCTGTGCCCATATCGGTAACGTCAAACGATTCGCCCAGACGCGCCAAAAATTCATCTGGCGTCAATCCATTCAAATCACGCACAACGCGGTTATAGTCAATAACGTGCAGTTGTGATTCTGGGAATATCACCGCCAAGAAATAGTTATATTCTTCGTTTCCTGTGTGATTCGGATTTTGCGCACGTTTTTCCGCGCCAACACGTGCGGCGGCGGCGGTTCTGTGGTGACCATCGGCAACATACATCGCCGGAATATTTTTGAATATTTCAGTTATGCGCGCATTGACTGCATCATCTGTAATTGCCCAGAACGTGTGGCCAAAACCATCAGGCGCGACAAAGTCATATTCTGGTGCGTGCGCCGCAACCCAGTCGGCGACAATCTTGTTCATTTCATCAACATCAGGATACGCAAAGAATACCGGTTCAATATTCGCATTTTGGATACGAACGTGAATCATACGGTCGTCTTCTTTGTCCTTGCGCGTCAATTCGTGCTTTTTAATTTTGCCAGACATATAGTCATCAACATTTGCCGCCGCAACCAAACCGTACTGTGTGCGACCGTCCATTGTCTGGGCATAGATATAATACATTTCCTTTGGGTCTTGGACCAGCCAGCCACGTTCCTGCCACAGTTTGAAATTTTCCACCGCTTTGTCATAAACGGCCTGAGAATGTTCATCGGCAATCGGGTCAAAATCAATTTCTGGTTTGATAATATGCAACAGTGATTTTTCACCGGCCTCTTGCTTGGCCTCCACAGAATTCAGAACGTCATACGGACGCGACGCGACCTGGGCCGCTAAATCTTTTGGTGGACGAACACCGGCAAATGGTTTGATTTTCATATCAGATTTCTCCTTGGGTTATATACCCAAGGAT
>ERZ1034873.489-NODE-489-length-21308-cov-5.623394_pt1 | contig 21308 bp, 19 predicted proteins | sample MGYA00520689_ERZ1034873 | MGnify/ENA primary metagenome ERZ1034873 (study PRJEB33766, sample SAMN09781722) | gut metagenome | biome: gut microbiome | host: Homo sapiens | place: Madagascar | study: EMG produced TPA metagenomics assembly of the PRJNA485056 data set...
CGACGGTTGTATCCATGAACCCGATCATGGTGGACGGTACCGGAATGTGCGGCGCATGCCGTCTGACAGTAGGCGACGAAGTGAAGTTTGCATGCGTAGACGGACCTGAGTTTGATGGACATCTGGTTGATTTTGATCAGGCAATGAAGCGTCAGCAGATTTATAAGACAGAAGAAGGAAGAGCAATGTTAAAGGAATTAGAAGGAGATACACATCACGGCGGATGTGGACATTGTGGAGGTGACAAATAATGGATGCAATGACAAGAGTAGTAGTTCGTGAGCAGGATCCAAAGGTACGAGCAACGAATTTTGAAGAAGTATGTCTTGGATATAATAAAGAAGAAGCAATGGAAGAGGCTTCCAGATGCTTAAACTGTAAGAATGCACAGTGTATGAAGGGATGTCCGGTTTCTATCAATATTCCGGCATTCGTAGAGCAGGTCAAGCTTGGTAACTTTGAAGAAGCATATCACATCATCAGTGAGTCTTCTGCACTTCCTGCAGTTTGTGGCCGTGTCTGCCCACAGGAGAGCCAGTGTGAGGGAAAATGTATCCGTGGTATCAAGGGTGAGCCGGTTGCAATCGGTAAGTTAGAGCGTTTCGTTGCCGACTGGGCAAGAGAGAATGGAATCAAGCCAAAGAAGGCTGAGAAGTTAAACGGTCATAAGGTAGCTGTGATCGGTTCCGGTCCTGCTGGTCTTACCTGTGCAGGTGACCTTGCAAAATTAGGTTATGATGTTACGATTTTTGAAGCATTACATGAGGCAGGCGGTGTACTCAGCTATGGTATTCCGGAGTTCCGTCTTCCAAAGCAGAAAGTAGTTGCAGCAGAAGTAGAGAATGTAAAAGCATTAGGCGTTAAGATCGAGACAAACGTTGTCATCGGTAAGGCAACTACGATTGATGAGTTAATGGAAGAGGAAGGCTTTGAAGCAGTGTTCATCGGTTCCGGTGCAGGTCTTCCAAGATTCATGGGAATCCCTGGTGAGCAGGCAAACGGTGTATTCTCTGCCAATGAGTTTTTAACCAGAAATAACCTGATGAAGGCATTCAAGGAAGAATATGATACACCGATCATGAGAGGTAAGAAGGTTGCAGTCGTAGGTGGCGGTAATGTTGCTATGGATGCTGCAAGAACAGCCTTAAGACTTGGTGCTGAGGTACACATCGTATATCGTAGAAGTGAAGCAGAGCTTCCTGCACGAGTAGAAGAAGTACATCATGCAAAAGAAGAAGGAATCATCTTTGACCTTCTGACAAATCCAAAGGAGATCTTAGTAGACGAAAACGGCTGGGTAAAAGGAATGACCTGTGTCCGTATGGAACTTGGTGAGCCGGATGAATCCGGACGTAGAAGCCCGGTAGAAGTTGCCGGATCTGAGTTTGACTTAGAGCTTGATACCGTGATCATGTCTCTTGGTACATCACCAAACCCATTAATCTCTTCTACTACAAAGGGATTAGATGTAAACCGCAGAAAATGTATCATTGCAGAGGAAGAGACCGGAGCAACCACGAAGAACGGTGTATATGCCGGTGGTGATGCAGTAACAGGTGCTGCAACCGTTATTCTTGCAATGGGAGCCGGAAAAGCTGCTGCAAAGGGAATCCACGAATTTTTAAGCAAATAATTTCCACACATAAGAAAATAGAATCAAAAAAGCTGTCACATTTCTGTGGCAGCTTTTTTGCTCTATAGGATTCGGGTGTGAAAGTGTGCGGCGAGCGCACACTTTATTTAGTCTAAGTTCACACGTTTTTTACTGATATAAGCAGTGATCGCATAGAAGATAACGATCATGATAACAGACTGGATCATGGTCGGAATACCGATCCCATCTCCGTAGAAGTCTGCTAAGAAGGACTGGTCTGCATTATCAACCAGGGGTATTGCTTCGGCAGAGCTGATGCTTGAACGTACCATGATGATCATATTTACAACCTGAAGGATGAGATAGAAGATCACGTAGGTAACGATTGCAGCAAGGATCTTATACTTATTGAATAACTGTCCGATCGAGATGCTGCAATAGATCATCAGGATACCGGAGAGACTGCTGAGTACCATAAAGAGTAAAGCCCAGGCAAAGGCTGTGCCTGCAGAAATACCAAGTGCATCCTCAAATCCCGTGAAAAAGTCAGCGCTGTTGAATTCTCCTGTATAGGTACGGATTGCAGTAGCAACCAGTGCATAAACAGAACCAAGGCATAAGACCATGGATAAGAATACCCAGAAGGCGGAAACCGCAAGCTTGGTATTTAAGGTTGCAAGCGGGGAAACCGGAAGCGTATGTGTGAGGTACCCTTCTGCGGAATACATGCTGCGGTAAAAGCGTACCATCAGAAAGACATAAGTTACGATGAATAATGCAATTATACCGAAGATATAGATGACTAACATGGCAACTGCGGCAAAGCCCATATAGGAGTTGCTGAATACATTAAGACCTAACATGATCATGCCAAGCAGTGTAAATCCGATCAGGATCAGATTCAGCGGCAGTAAGATGCGCCCTGTGTTTTTGAATTCATGCTTGAATAATTTTCCTAACATTTGAATACCTCCCTGAATAAAGCATCAACCGATGTTCCTTTTTCTTCCCGGATCTCATCTACCGAAGAGTTCAGGCAGATATGACCGTTTTTGATAAAGATGACCTGATCTAGGATATTCTCAATATCAGCGATCAGATGCGTGGAAATCAGGATCGTTGCATTTTCATCATAGTTTGCAAGGATGGTATTTAATATGTAATCTCTTGCAGCAGGATCGACACCGGCGATCGGCTCGTCAAGCACATAGAGATCTGCATGACGGCTCATAACTAAGATCAGCTGGACTTTTTCCTTGGTTCCTTTTGACATTGTTTTTAACTTGTCATTCGGATTGATGGAAAGCTTTGCTAACATGTCATATGCACGGACGGTATCAAAGTCCGCATAGAAGTCCTCAAAGTAATCAATGATATCACGTACCTTAAGTCCCATGTTCAGATAGGTGTGATCCGGAAGGTAAGAGATCACCTTTTTGCTCTCGACACCGATTGGTGCGCCCTTTACGGTAACAGATCCGGAACTTGGTGTTAAAAGACCATTGATGATCTTGATCAATGTAGTCTTACCACTTCCGTTTGGTCCAAGCAGACCAATGATATGGCCGCTTTCTAAAGTAAGGTCAATCTGATCTAAAGCGGCTTTTTTGCCAAACTTTTTGGTCAGCTCCTTGCATTCTAATAATGTGCTCATTTTTCATCCCCCTTGATGCAGTTTTCGATTAAAGAAAGTGTTTCTTCTTTTTTAAATCCTAAATTGTGCATGCTTTCAAAGAATTCTGTTATTTTCTCCTGCGCAAGACTGGATTTTAAATCTTCGATCATTTTTGTGTCCTCCGTTATAAATCGACCACTGGTGCGCTGTGAATAGACAAGACCCGTCCGTTCGAGTTCGGTTAGTGCCTTCTGCATCGTGTTTGGATTCACGGCAGCAATGCTGGCAAGCTCACGGACTGATGGCAGCTTTTCTCCCGGCTGATAGGTGCCGGAGATAATGTCCATCTGGATCCGTTCGATGATCTGGATAAAAATCGGTCTGTCTGATGTAAGATTCCACGGCATAGTTTCACCTCTTTCTATTGTATTGCTGTACTACCCAAGTAATACAATAATACGGGTAGCCGATTTTGTCAAGAGAAATCTGCTATTTTTCTTTGAACTGATCAAAAAGACACTGCGCAAGTCTTGTATTATCTTCCGGATTCATGAAGCAGAAACGGATATAGTGGTCGTCTAAGAACGGAAATGTCGAACAGTCACGGATCATCATATTCTGCCGGATAGCGGCATCAAACAGATCCTGTGAGGTCCGATCATCACGCAGGATACGAAGCAGCATAAAGTTGCCGGATGGTGGATAGGCCTGAAAGGCCGGATGTTTGTCAAACAGCTCATATAAACGTGCGCGTTCTGAAGAGATCAGTTCTTTCGTCTGTCTGATATAGTTGCTGTCCCGGAACATGATCTCGCCTGCGATCGCTGCAAGGGAGTTGATCATCCATGGATTTTTTCTGGTGTTTATGGTTTGAATCAGATCCTGATTACCGGTGATGGCATAGCCAAGACGCAGTCCCGGTGCAGCAAAGAACTTAGAAGTGCCACGCAGGATCAGAATATTGTTATAGTAGTGGGTAAGCGGAATGGAAGTGATCTTTTCTACTTCCGGAGCAAATTCGACATAAGTCTCATCTACCATAACGAAGATATCATACTGCTTGCAGACATCTAAGATCTGCCGCATCTGCCGGTTCGTGATACACGAAGAAGTCGGATTGTTCGGGTTGCAGAGCACAAGAAGATCGATCTGCTCGTTTAAATGCGAGGAAAAGTCAGAAACATCTAGCCGGAAGTCATCTTCCTCGCGCAGGGGATAGTAGAGTGTTGTACCGCCTTCTAGTGTGATCTCACGTTCGTATTCGGAGTAGGTCGGCCCAAGGATCATTGCCCTTTTTGGATGCCTGATCTGGATGAGCAGAGAGATCAGTTCGGTAGAACCGTTTCCTACGATAATGTGTTCCGGTACTGTGCCTGCATATTCTGCCATGCATTTGCGAAGTGAGGTATATTCGCGGTCCGGATAGGTCGTGATCGCATCGATGTGTTCTGCAAGTGTCTCACGAAGTCGTGGAGAGACACCCAGTGGGTTGACATTTGCGGAAAAGCTTACAATATCTTCTTTTTTAATACCATAGATCTGTTCAATTTTTTCAAGATCGCTGCCATGAAAATGTTCCTTTGCTTTTATCATATCGTAACCATGCCTTTCTTGCAGCCGGTATATTTCAAGCCGGGTTCTCATAATTTCACAAGGGATATGCCGGTTGCATGAATCCCTAAAATAGTTTATAATCTATTATAACTTTAATAGAAGAAAAAGCAACCGGCGGTTGGGAATGCCGGTGGGAAACAGGTGGAATTTTGCGTAAACGGATTCAGAAGCTGGCAATGGGGAGTTTTGAACATGAAGAACCTGTTCTCGCACTTTCTACGGATAAGATAGAGCTTGAGGTATTAGAAGGTCAGGACTATACAGGGGAGTTTGTAATAAGCAGTCAGACGGATTCTGCTGTCAAGGGTCTGGTATATTCTTCGAATCCGCATATGGAGTGTCTGACACCGCAGTTTAAGGGGAATGAGATCAGGATTCGCTATCAATTTCACAGTGAAGGATTTATCGAAGGGGATATTCAAAAGGGAGATTTTTTCATTATCTGTAACCAGGGAGAATATAACCTTTCTTTTGTTGTGTCCGTTGTACGCCTCTATCCGAAGATGTCAACCGGAAGAATCCGCAATCTGTCTGATTTTGCGAATCTGGCAAGAGAAGATTATGAGGAGGCCTATCACCTGTTTGTATCCGGGAACTTTAAGAATCTGATCCGAAGGGATGAGATTACCGAGCGGATGCTTTATGAGGGATTATCCGGTGGAATGCGATCAAAGACAGCAATGGAAGAGTTCTTAGTTTCCATCAGGAAAAAAGAAGCGGTGCATTTTTATGCAAAGAAAAATGCATATGAATTTGCCGGAATCATTGAGACAGAGAAGGAAGAAATTCCACTGATCAAAAATCAGTGGGGCTACTTAGAGATAACCGTATCTTCGGATGCAGACTTTTTAGTACCGTTAAAGCAGAGGCTTACGACGGAGGACTTCGTAGGAAGTACCTGTAAGCTCGAGTATCTGATTGATCCTGCGAAGCTGCATGCAGGGAAAAACTTTGGACAGCTGGTTTTAGAAAATGCTTACCAGAAGGAAGAAGTGACGGTCTATGTTTATCAGGGCAGTGGAAGACGCGCGGATGAACATACGAGAGAGATCCGGGAAGCGAAGATCGAACTGACGAAGCTTTATATCGGCTGCCGCTTAAAAAAGATCGGAACTGCGATGTGTGCAAAGAGAAGCCTTCAGGTATTAAACCATCTGATATCACTGATACCACAGGATGCGGCGTATGCTGCTGATATGGCATGGTATGAACTGATGCGGGCACAGGCATTTTTATTAAGCGGGCAGCGGCAGGAAGCGGAGTGGATACTGACGGATTTTAAAAAGAATCAGAAGGAGAAACAGACACCGTTATACGGATATTATCTGTATGTGTGTACATTAGCAGAGCGGGAGCCGGGGTATGTGGACCGGCTGAGCAGACTGGTAGAAGAGATTTATCATCTGCACAGTGAAGATCCGATGCTGTTCTGGATTCGTCTGTTTTTAAAGGAAGAGTTCCATACGAATCCGGCATCACGCATTCGGGCGATTGAGCAGAGGGTCAGTGACGGTTTTGCAAGTCCCTTTCTGTATCTGGAAGCTTATTATATCTTTTGGCAGAATCCATATCTTTTAACGAGATTGGGAGATTTTGAAATACAGGTCTTAAACTGGGCATGCAGGCAGGAGGTCTTTACGAAGGATCTTACACTGGCATTGCCTGGACTTTTAGGTAGTGTACGGACATTTGAGCCGCTGTTATATAAGGTGTTAGAGAAGGTATATGCCCATGATCCGGGGGATGAGCTGCTTGCGGCAATCTGTTCCTATCTGGTGCGGACACAGCGTTTTTCCACCAGATACCATAACTGGTATGAAGAAGGGATTGCAAAGGATCTTCGGATTGCCGGGATCAATGAAGCATATCTGATGTCGATGGATGGCAGAAAGATCCATCGTATGCCAAAGATGATCCAGATGTATTTCCGCTACGATACCTCACTGCCATATAAGCAGAAGGCAGCATTGTTCGTAAATATCATAGCAGGGAAGGAAGAAGAACCTGAGATTTACCGGAGTTACAGAGAGGTTATGGAGCGGTTTGCCGTTGAACAGATCATGGAAGGACATATGGATGATAATCTGGCGGTGATCTATGCAGAGGTATTAGACCGTGGCATGATCAAAAAGGAACTGGTTCCATCCCTTGCGAAGATCTTATATACGCGTAAGATGACGGTATTCGGACAGGCGGTCCGTGCCTATGTGATCCACTGGCAGCTTAAGGATATCCAGGTTGTACCGGTAATCCGTGGAGAGGCATATTTTCAGGTCTATACGAAGGATTATGTGATCGTATTAGAAGATGCATCCGGCAACCGGTATGTAAAGGGCATGAATTATCAGTTAGAACGGCTGATCCGTGCACGTACCTATTTCCGGAAGTGTCTTGCATATGCACCATATGAAACATCATTTTTACTTCAGTATTTTGCAGATCGTAACAAGAGTACGATGTTTTTGCCGGAGGATAAGGATTACCTGCTGTTGCTGATGAAAAGTGAAAAACTAAGAAAAGAATACCGGGCATCGCTCTATGCCCAGGTGCTTCGCTTTTTGGAACACCTGGATGAAACGGAACTGTTTGAAGCGTATCTTCTGCCGGCACCGGTTACAGACTGCAGCAGAAATGACAGGATCTATTGTGTGGAACAGCTGATTGCCTGCCATCAGTATGAACTGGCGTATCAGTACATCAACCGTTATGGTGCCGGACAGTTAAAACCGGCTGCACTTGTACCGCTTTGCAGTTATGCAATCGTATCATGTGAGGGTGAAGAAGATGATTTTCTCATCTCACTTACCTCCTATGTTTTTTTACAGGGCAAGTATGATGTGACGATGTTAGATTATCTGGTTCATTATTTTGGCGGCACAACCAAGAGTATGTACCGGCTCTGGAAGGCGTGCACTGCCTTTGAAGTGGATGCCTTTGAATTAGAAGAACGTCTGATCGTACAGATGCTTTATACCTCAGAATTTGTAGAGCGCATAGAGGATGTATATGCAAGTTATTGTGTGCATGGTGGAAGTGATCTGGTACAGAAGGCATTCCTGAATTATTTTGCGTATCTGTATCTGGTAAAACAGGTGGTTGTGCCTGAACAGATCTTTGCCGGTATCCGGCAAATGGTCTGCGAAGAACAGGAAGTGGCAGATGTGGCAAAACTGGCATTGCTTTCTTATGTTGTAGCTGAAGAGGAATGGACGAAGGAAAAAGAAGCCGTTCTGCTTCCGCTTTTGCATGAGTTTGTTGACAAAAAAATGTATTTTGGATTCTATCAGAAGCTTCCGGCAGCAGTACAGGAGCAGTTTTATTTTTATGACAAGGTATTTTTCGAATACCGGACAGCACCGGGCAGGCGCGTGCTGCTGCATTACCGTTATGAAAACGGAGACAGGGAATTTATCACCGAAGAGATGACAGATATGTTTGAGGGCATTTTTGTAAAGGATTTCACACTCTTTATCGATGAATCGGTGGAGTATTATATTACCGAGAATAAGGGACATGAGACAAACGTGACAGAGAGTGGCAGACTGACCTGTCATCATGTGTGTGATCACAGCGCAAAGAACCGTTATGAGCAGCTCAATGCAATGCTGCTTGAGCAGACAATGGGAAAAGAAGCAGATTTAGAAGCGATGATGTGGCAGTATGACCGCCATGAACGGTTAAATGGTCTGCTGTTTCATATGTTATAATTTTGCGGGGAAATCAGATCCCGAAAGGAGCAGACGTGGCAGAGAAGAGGAAACTGTATGTAGGACTTGATATAGGAACTGAATATGCGATGTTGAGCTATTATGCAGCGGATATGATAGAGCCGGAGACGGTAAGCCGGGTTGCAGGGAGTGAGATCTACCAGATTCCGATGCTTCTATATAAAAGGAATGGGATCGGACAGTGGTTCTATGGAGAAGAAGCTGCACTGATGGCAAAAGGTGCAGGCGAGCCGGTACTGCATCAGCTTTACGAACGGGCATTACATAAGGAAACTGCTGCGATCGACGGTCAGACCTATACCTATGTAGAATTGTTTGCCTTATTTTTGAAAAAAATGCTGCTGATTCCTGCAAGACTCGATCCAAATGTCTCGATCGAACAGCTTGTTCTTACAACGGAATCTTTAAACCGGGAGAATATGACGCTGTTTTCTGCAGTGATGGAGAAGTTAGATATGATGCCGGGACATTTTTTAGTCATCGATCATAAAGAAAGCTTTTATTATTACGCGCTGGCACAGAAGCAGGAATTATGGCTGCATGATGCGGTACTGTTTGATTACAGTCATACGGATCTGCGCTTTTTTGCGATGGAACGCAATCAGAAGACGACACCTCAGCTTGTGACGATCTATGGGAAGAACTATGGACCTTTGATCGGAAGAAAAGATAGTGCATTTCTGGATGTTTTAAAAGATGCGATCGGGAAAAAAATCCTTTCTGCGGTCTATCTGACCGGAGACGGATTCGACGGTGACTGGATGGAAGAATCCGTCCGCTATCTGTGTAACGGAAGAAGGGTATTTGCCGGAAAAAATATTTATTCGAAGGGTGCGTCTTATGCGGCATCGGTCAGTGGAGATGTACTGGACTGGAAGTACATCTATATGGGTGAAAATGAGATGAAGATGAACGTCAGCCTGAAAGTGACCGATCACGGAGAACTGGCATTTTATTCCCTGATCCAGGCCGGTGAGAACTGGTACGAGGAACTTGGAGAATGTGAGATCCTCTTATCCGGTACTACCGAGATCGATTTCTGGTTACAGGCACCGGACAGCAGGGAGGCGAAGATCAGTACGCTCGAATTGACGGATCTGCCAAAGAGGGAAGACCGCATGACAAGACTCCGGATCCAGGCAAAGCCCATATCGGACCATGAGGTGCGTGTGCAGATCCGGGATCTCGGATTTGGTGAGATCTGCCGCAGCAGTGATAAGAAGTGGGAATATCTGATGAAACTATAAGGAAGGTGATACGATGGGCGATTTAATCTTATGTCAGACCGGTATAGCCGCTATGCCGTATTATATCGAGGGTGCAGATCTGAATATCTATTCCTTAGAGGAACTTTGCTATTATCTGGGGCATGAAACAGACCGGATCGGGGATAACTTCTGTAATCAGGAACTCATACAGTGGATAAAAGAAGAGTTAGGCTGCACAGAACTTGCAAAGGAGTTAGAGGAGGCAAGAGAGAATCATACATCGCTTGCGGAGCAGATCGGAATACTGAGCGGCGGCTGCAGTTATTTTTCGAAGAAGGAACGGCTGACACTGATCCATCAGATCGTGGAATTAGAAAACAAGAGTGCCACAGAGCGGGAACGGATCAATGCGGACCGCTGTCTGAAGAATAAGCAGTATGTGAAAAGCATCCTGTGTTACCGGCGGCTGCTATCATACCCGGATGGAGAATTGTCGGCTCTTGACAAGGGAACTATCTGGCATAACATGGGAGTCGCAAATGCTCAGATGTTTTTGTATGAACAGGCGGCGGAATGTTTTAAAAAGGCATATGAATATAACAACAATCCGGAATCAGAGATGGAACGCTATTTTGCCATGCAGTGTGTATCCCAAAAGGAGCAGGCCGGTGATTATGAACCACCGGAGGAGTGGAAAAGCGGTGTGATGGAACGATTGCAGCAGGCAGTGGATACGATCGAAACGCAGTCAGATGCCGGAATCTCCAGAGAACGGATACCGGTATGGAAGGAACGATACAGAATATACAGCCAGGTGTAACGACCGGCTGCACAGGAGAACATAGATGAAATTATTTAAGCGGAAGTGGAAGAAGAAACAAAAGAGTATTGATGAGATCCTTGAGCAGGTTACAGAGGATGTACTCACACCAGAGGAAATGGAAGATGAGCACAAGGTACATCACTATGTATTAGATCATTGTGAGCAGATCATCGAGACGGCCAAGGAGTTAGAGGCACAGAAGGCAGAGTACCGTGTGATGACTTCTTATCTGAAGGATATCCAGCTGATTGAGGAGATGCCGGAAAAAGAAGCAGGAATTTTACGGGATGCTGCGTCAAATATCCTGACTTTGAACCAGTCAAGGGATGATTACTTACAGACTTCGAAAAAGATTACAGACAGCCAGTACAACCAGATGCAGCAGGATGAGAAGATCATTACATCTGCGATCCGGACGTTACAGGAGAATGAACGGTATCAGGCATTGGTGAAAAAAGATATGCAGTATCTCGATGGGGAGAAGAATGAATGGATCTATTACAGGCGGGAACTTTTGTCGGAACAGAAGCTGCTTCGCAGATTATCTTACGTGCTGTTTGGTGTCCTGATTATCCTGATGGCAGTGATCCTGGTATTACAGATGGGCTTTGAGATGGACACCAGACTGTTATTTATGATCCTGCTTTTTACCGGTGGTGCTGCCGGAACTGCGATTTACATCCGTATGCAGAACAATACGGCGGAGATCAAAAAGGCGGAGAATAACACGAACCGTGCCATTACCTTGCTGAACAAGGTGAAGATCAAGTATGTACATTCAACGAATGCAGTGGATTATGCCTGTGAAAAATACCATGTACACAATTCCTATGAGCTGAATTATCTGTGGGAGCAGTATATGGAAGCGAACAGGGAACGGGAGAAGTATGAGCGTACAAGCGAGGATCTCGAATATTTCAGCGGCAAGCTGCTTCGGATGCTGCGTAATTTCAATCTCTATGATCCGAAGGTGTGGCTGAATCAGGCGGATGCCTTAGTGGATAAGCGTGAGATGGTAGAGATTAAGCACAATCTGATCGAACGCCGCCAGAAGCTTCGCAGCAGGATCGAATACAATATGGATGTTGTCTTAGAACAAAAGGAAGAGATCGAGGACCTGATGAAAGAATTTGGTTCGGATATACCGGAGGTACGACAGATCTTAGAGTCGATCGATAAGCTGTGTGGCGTATCATAAGATGGGATAATTATCAGGTGAGCCGGGTGGAAAAGCACCCGGCTCATGCTGTCTTTACCGTTTGTTGCATATATCAAAGGAAGGGTTAAATGCATAGTAGTTTTTCGAATCCAGGCTATCCTGAATGATACTGAGTGCTTCTCCGAAGCGTTGGAAGTGGACAACTTCGCGGGTACGCAGGAAACGAATCGGACCAGCGATCTCTTCATCCTTGACCAGACGCAGAATGTTATCATAGGTCGAGCGTGCTTTCTGCTCCGCAGCCATATTTTCGAAAAGATCGGTGATGGCGTCACCTTTTGACTGGAATTCGCAGGCGTTAAACGGGATGCCGCCGGCAGCCTGTGGCCAGAGCGCAAGCGTGTGGTCTACATAATATTTATCAAAGCCCGAGGCCTTGATCTCCTCGACGGAGAGGTTTTTTGTCAGCTGATAAATGATCGCTCCCACGATCTCTAAGTGCCCAAGCTCTTCGGTGCCTATATCCGTGAGCAGTCCCTGTACACGGTTATCCGGCATCGTGTAACGCTGTGAGAGATAACGCATGGAAGCAGAAAGTTCACCATCCGGTCCGCCGAACTGGCTGATGATCACCTGTGCGATCTTTGGATTGGTCTGTGTGATGTTGACCGGACACTGCAACCGTTTTTCATAATTCCACATTAACAGTTTCCTCCTTCCCAAGGCCATTTCTGGGTTGCCCAGCACCAGTTCCCGGTTGGGGTGGCGGTATCGATCGTAAGTGGTCCATAGTGATCTTCATAGGTTTTTAATGCTTTCCGGCGCATTTCGCTGTAGTGATTGAAGTAACTGATCGCTTCCTCGTCCTCCGGGTGGGTATCGAGATAAAGGGTAATATCGTTGACGGCGAAGCTGACCTCATTGATCCAGTGAAAAAGCTGTTCCCGGTTCATTGGCGTATTTCTCATAGACACGCACCCCGCTTTCCAAGGAATGGCTTATTTAATTCCGGAAAGATCGTGCCACACCGCAGGGCTTTATCCGGGTCGTATACATTCTGAAAGTGCTGCCATGGGACATATGCCATGGCAATACTCCTGTTCGATGCAGGAAATCTTCCGGAACAAGGTGTATACTGATTTCTGTCACACTGCTCACAAGTATTCATAGCATCCTCTTTTCTGTTTTATTTACAATAATAATTTATGGAAAATCATGAATTTTGTTACAGAATATGGCATATATGACGGAATTGAAAAAATAGACCAATTTTGGGTTGAAGAAAGAAAAACGCTGCGTTAGAATAGATACAAAATGCAGAAATGAGAGGATATGCGTATGACATTAGATGAATTGCCAATTGGGCAGAAGGCAGTAATTACAAAAGTAGGTGGAGAGGGTGTCCTGCGCTGTCGTTTTTTAGATATGGGACTGATTCCGAAAACCCAGGTAGTCGTGCAGAAGGTTGCACCAATGGGAGATCCGATCGAGCTGCATATCCGTGGATATGAGCTGACGATCCGTAAGGAGGATGCAAGACAGATCGAAGTGGAAAGTGAGGAAGCTGCTTTATGATATTTGCATTGGTAGGAAACCAGAACTGTGGTAAGACGACGTTGTTTAACCAGCTGACCGGTTCAAACCAGCATGTTGGAAACTTCCCGGGGGTAACCGTGGATCAGAAGATCGGACAGATGCGCTCAAAAAAGGACTGCTCGGTTGTGGATCTTCCGGGTATTTATTCGCTTCGTCCGTATACGAACGAGGAGATCGTCACAAGGGATTTTATTTTAAATGAAAAGCCGGATGGCATCATCAATATCGTCGATGCAACGAATATTGAACGGAATCTGTATCTGACCTTACAGCTTTTAGAGATGCACATTCCAATGGTATTGGCGCTGAATATGATGGATGAGGTGCGCAACAATGGCGGATCGATCGACTTTGAACAGATGTCGGTGGAGCTTGGGATTCCGGTGATCCCGATCAGTGCAGCAAAGGATGAGGGAATCGAAGATCTGATCAAAGCAATCGTACATACAGCAAAGCACCGGAAGTATCCGGCTGTCACAGACTTTTGTGAACAGGGTGCGGTGCACCGTTGTATCCATGCCGTTTCCCATCAGGTGGAGGATCATGCACAGAAGATCGGAATGTCCCCGCGATTTGCAGCGACGAAGATCGTCGAACAGGATGAGGATATTATAAAGCGTCTGTGTCTGAGCCGGAATGAGCTGGATATGATGGAACACAGTATTGAAGAGATGGAGACCGATCACAAGATGGACCGGAATGCAGCGCTTGCGGATATGCGTTATACCTTTATTGAAAAAGTATGTGGAAAAACGGTCATCCGCTGCCATGAGAGCAAGGAGCATATGCGGAGTGTGAAGATCGATAATGTCCTGACGAATAAGTATCTGGCAATTCCGATGTTTTTACTGATCATGCTGCTGGTATTTTATCTGACCTTTGGACTGATCGGTGCCAAGTTAAGTGACTGGCTGACACTAGGAATTGATGCCGTAACGGATGCTGCGGATCATGCGCTGACTGCGTATGGCATGAATCCGGTGGTACACAGTCTGGTGATTGATGGAGTCTTTGCGGGAGTCGGAAGTGTCTTAAGCTTTCTGCCGATCATCGTTGTCCTGTTTTTCTTCTTATCGATTTTAGAAGATTCCGGCTATATGGCACGTGTGGCGTTTGTCATGGACAAGCTGTTACGTAAGATCGGGCTTTCCGGACGAAGCTTTGTGCCTATGTTAATCGGATTCGGCTGTAGTGTTCCGGCGGTTATGTCAAGCCGTACCTTAGCTTCCGAGCGTGACAGGAAGATGACGATCATGTTAGTCCCGTTTATCAGCTGTTCGGCGAAGATACCGATTTATGCAGTGTTTACGGCTGCATTTTTCCCGAAGTATCAGGCACTGGTGATGATGGCATTGTATGCAGGTGGAATTATTGTCGGTATTCTGATGGCATTATTATTTAAGTCATCGATCTTTAAGGGCAATCCGATGCCGTTTGTGATGGAGCTTCCGAATTACCGTCTGCCATCCTTAAAAAGTGTCCTGCTTCTGATGTGGGATAAGGCAAAGGACTTTTTGCAGAAGGCATTTACGGTTATCTTTGTCGCAACGATCATCATCTGGTTCTTACAGACCTTTGACACAAGGATGAATGTGGTAGAAGAGAGTACACAGAGCTTGCTGGCACTGATCGGAAAATGGATCGCTCCGGTCTTTGCCCCGCTTGGCTTTGGTGACTGGAGAATATCCACCTCCCTGATTACCGGATTTACGGCAAAGGAAGCGGTTGTCAGTACGATGAGTGTTTTGATGGGAACGTCAATCACGAACTTAAGTACAACCTTAGGCAGTCTGTTTACTCCGCTTACGGCAGTCAGCTTTCTGACGTTTACCTTACTGTATACTCCGTGTGTGGCTGCGATTGCGTCGATCCGTCGTGAGATGAATTCGGCGTGGCAGTCAGTCTTAGTCGTGGTCATGCAGTGTGTGGTTGCCTGGATCATGGCATTTGTCGTCTATCATATCGGAATGTTATTATAGGAGAATTCGATGAAGCCTTTGGATTATATTGTGGTGGCTGTGATCGCGGTCTGGTTTGTTTATGCACTGATACGGATCATACGCGTACGAAAAAGCGGTGGATGTCTGGGTTGTTCGGGGTGTGGAACGAAGAAAAAGACGGAACATGCCTCTACGTGTAAAAAAAGCTGTGGATGTAAGGAATGTAACGGCTGTAAAGATTAAGTTTACCTGGCATGTAACTTGTCATTTCCCGCGTTGTATGCTAGATTATATAGTTGTATGTTTGTACAAAGTGGATCAGATACCAGAGAAGACTCTGGCATGAGATAGAGTCAGGAAAGGAAAGAGAAAATGAGTAAAGTAAGAACAAGATTTGCACCAAGTCCAACCGGAAGAATGCATGTAGGAAATCTGCGTACGGCATTGTACGCATATCTGATTGCAAAGCATGAAGGTGGAGATTTTATCTTAAGAATTGAGGATACCGATCAGGAACGTCAGGTAGAAGGAGCAGTCGAGATCATTTATCGTACTCTGCAGAAGACCGGACTGATCCATGATGAAGGTCCGGATAAGGATGGTGGTGTCGGCCCATATGTACAGAGTGAGCGTCAGGCACAGGGCATCTACTTGGAATATGCGAAAAAGCTGATCGAAAAAGGAGAGGCATATTACTGTTTCTGTGATAAAGAACGTTTAGAGAGCTTAAAGCAGACCGTAGCCGGAAAAGAGATTGTGATCTATGATAAGCACTGCCTGCATCTTTCGAAGGAAGAGATCGAAGAGAAGTTAGCAGCAGGTGTACCATACGTGATCCGTCAGAATAATCCGACGACCGGAACAACGACCTTCCATGATGATATTTATGGAGATATTACAGTCGATAATGCAGAATTAGACGATATGATCTTAATCAAATCAGACGGATACCCGACGTATAACTTCGCAAACGTGGTCGATGACCATCTGATGGGGATCACACATGTGGTAAGAGGAAATGAATATCTTTCTTCTTCTCCGAAGTACAACCGTCTGTATGAGGCATTTGGCTGGAAAGTGCCGGAGTATGTACATTGTCCGCTGATCACGAACGAAGAGCATCAGAAGTTAAGCAAGCGTTGTGGACATTCTTCCTATGAGGATCTGATTGATCAGGGATTTTTAACAGAGGCAGTGGTAAACTTTGTTGCACTCCTTGGCTGGAGCCCGGCCGATAATCAGGAGATCTTCTCCTTAGAAGAGTTGGTAAAAGCATTTGATTATCATCATATGAGCAAATCTCCGGCAGTTTTTGATTATACGAAGTTAAAGTGGATGAACGGAGAATACATCAAGGCAATGGACTTTGATACTTTCTATGAGAAGGCAGAGCCATACATTAAGAAAGTCATTACGAAGGATTATGACTTAAAGAAGATCGCAGCCATGGTCAAGACCAGAATCGAGATCTTCCCGGATATCGCAGATCATATCGACTTCTTCGAGGAAGTACCGGAGTATGACAGCGAGATGTATGTACACAAGAAGATGAAGACGACCAAGGAAAGCGCTCTTCTTGTATTGCAGGAGGTATTACCTCTGTTAGAGGCACAGGAGGATTACAGCAACGACGCACTGTATGCGGCAATCTCTGAATTTGTAAAAGAGAAGGGCTATAAGAACGGTTATGTGTTATGGCCGATCCGTACTGCAGTATCCGGTAAGCAGATGACACCGGGTGGTGCAACTGAGATCATGGAAGTACTTGGTAAGGAAGAATCCGTTGCACGAATCAAAAAGGCGATTGAAAAATTAAGTCAGGAAAAATAATCAATATGAAATTCAATGAGAGCCAACATGTGGCAATCAGTCATTGCACCGGTCCCTGCCTGACACTGGCAGGGCCGGGTTCTGGTAAAACTCTTGTCATTACCCGGAGAACGAAAAATTTAATCGAAAAGTATCAGGTAGACCCGGCGGATATTTTAGTTGTTACCTTTACAAGGGCGGCAGCGCAGGAGATGAAGACGCGGTTTCAAAAGCTGATGGGAGAAAGGCGTGCTCCGGTTACCTTCGGAACCTTTCATGCCATCTTTTTTTCAATCTTAAAATATGCCTATCATTATTCCGCAGACAATATTATTCGGGAAGAGCGGAAGTTTGTTCTGATGCGGGAGCTGGTACGGAAGTTCCGCTTAGATTATGAGGATGAGAATGAATACATCGAACAGATGCTTTCTGAGATCAGTCTGGTGAAAAATGAGGGAATAGACATTGCACATTACTATTCCTCAAACTGTGCGGAAGATACCTTCCGGCGTATTTTTGACTTATATCAGAATACCTTAAGGAAGCATCATCTGATCGATTTTGATGATATGTTAGTCTATACCTATGAACTGTTCCGGGAGCGCAAGGATATATTGGCACTCTGGCAGAAACGGTATCCGTATATCTTGGTCGATGAATTTCAGGATATCAATAAGCTGCAATATGAGATCGTAAAGATGCTTGCAGCACCAAAGAATAATCTGTTTGTAGTAGGAGATGATGATCAGTCGATCTACCGGTTCCGTGGGGCATCGCCGGGGATCATGCAGTCCTTTGCAAGAGATTTTCCGCATGCCGCACATATTACCCTGGATGTGAACTACCGCTGTGCCGCAGAGATCGTGAAAAAAGCGGGCAATCTGATCGCACATAATACCATGCGTTTTGGAAAAAAGATCGTGTCGTATACAGAAGCGGCAGACGCAGTGGAGAAACGGGAATTCAAGAACCAGAGAGAGCAGAATCTTGCCGTGATCCGTGGAATACAGTCATATGTTGCAGAGGGTGGACAGTATGCGGATCTTGCCATTTTATACCGTACGAATACACAGCCGGGGCTTTTGATGGAACAACTGATGGAGTATAACATCCCGTTTAAGGCGAAGGACCGGATGCCATGCCTGTATGATCACTGGATTGCGAAGGATATTTTTACCTATATCCGTATTGCCATGGGCAGCCGGGACCGTGCGGACTTTTTGCAGATCATGAACCGGCCGAAGCGTTATATCGGACGGGACAGCTTAGAAGAAAAGACGGTGGCATTTGATGTATGGGCAGATTATTATGCGAAAAACGATCAGGAATGGATCGCAGAGCGGATTGACCGGCTTGCCTATGACTGTAAGATGCTTTCAAATATGGCACCGTATGCAGCGATTAATTATATCCGCCGGGGAATCGGCTACGATGATTATCTGAAGGAATATGCCGATTACCGCGGTATCCGCCTGGATGATCTCACGGATCTGTTAGACCAGCTTCAGACAGCGGCAGCGGACTATCCGGCGTATCCTGCCTGGCAGCAGCATATCACAGAATATAAGGAAGAATTACAGAATCAGAGTATCAGGCAGCAGCAGGAGAAGAACCGCGTGGTCTTATCGACCTTCCACAGTGCAAAGGGGCTTGAATATGAGGAGGTCTATCTTGTGGATGTAAACGAGAAGCTGACTCCTTATAAAAAGGCGGTCTTAGCGGAAGATCTCGAAGAAGAACGCAGAATGTTCTATGTCGGGATGACAAGGGCAAAAAAAAGGCTGCATATCTATGCAGCCAAAAGCATCAACAACCACGAAATGGATCGCTCAAGATTCTGGGATGAGATGGAGGGTTAGTCCATCTCATCAAACGCTTCCTCATCTAAAAGCTCATCAAAGCGGTCGGAGACGATCTCATATTCTTCATCGGAATCGATGTTCTCAAGAGAAGGGTTTCCTTCTTCATCCTCAAAGTAACGATAGATATAGACTTCACCTTCGGCATTATCATTGCCCTGTTCATCTAATGGAAGTAATGCGATATAATCCTGATCGCCGGCTTCAAAGATCGTAAGTACACGGCTCTCTACTTCCTGTCCGTTATCCATGCTTAAGGTAACAAACATGTCCTCGTCGTCTTCTTCGTTATGTGGTTTTCCCATATGCACCTCTTTCTTAGGCATTGCCTAGATAATTGCCTGGACATAGAGCGCAGGCTGTGTTTCTAAATTGATAAATTTATCATCGGACATCTGGATCACCGGCCGTGTCAGATGCTGCTTGTTGATCAGCACGATCTTACCGGTCTGTCCGTTACTTAACAGAACATCATTGTTGATATAGGTATTCGCAATGTGTTCTAGGAAAGTCAGAATATACTGTGGCTTATATTTTTCAAGTCCTTCTTTTTCAAACGTCGCGATCACTTCAAACGGGCACATGCCGCTGCGGTAGCAACGGTCTGCGGTCATGGCATCGTAGACATCTGCGATCGAAATAATGTCCGAAAAGTCATCAATGTCATCTCCATACAATCCGATCGGATAACCGGTTCCATCACACCGCTCGTGATGGTTTAAGACGATTTTTTTGACACGGGGATCAATTGCAAGATTTTTGACAATCTCATAGCCGTAGCGAGGATGCTTCTTGATCTCTGCATATTCTGCATCGGTCAGTGGACCCGGTTTGTTAAGGATCTTATTGGCAATCATGCATTTTCCGGTATCGTGCAAAAGCCCGCCCAGCGTCAGGACATCGAGATCTTTTTTATCAAGGCCTGTCCACATACCAATCATACGTCCGATGATCCCGACATTTAAGCTGTGTGCATAGGTGGAATCATTGATACACCGCATGTTATGGAGCATGTCAAACATGGAGATCGTGGTACTGTTCTCCTGAAACAGACAAAGCGTCTGTTCGAGCAGATGATCCATATCACATGGAATATTGCGGACGATCAGATCGTTTAAGCTGTCCTGTAAAAAATCCACCTTCTGGTCATATTCTTTTTTGAAGTATAAAAACTGAGGGCTCTTTTTTATTTTATCATTATAAGATAAAACGGCATTTCGCTCAGTTTCAAAATGCTCGATGGCTTCCGAAGGCGGTTCACCATCGGTAATCGCAACCCTTGTAATTCCATAATACCGGATGTGTGCGATCATCTGATAACTCAGGATGCGTTTTTTTTCAACGATCAACTGCCCGTATCTGGAAACGACGTGGTCAGCAGTGATCATTCCGGGTCTTAATTCATTGACGGAAACGGTATGCATTAGCTCACCTCATAATATTTTCTCTGGTAAAATTATTATAGAAACATGTACGGGAAAAGTCAATGAATAAGTCGATTTGTGCTATACAAATAGGGGGTCTTGTGTTACAGTTTTTATAGTGAAAGTAAGACAGTAGATAGAGAGGCATGGATACATGGAATACATAATGACAGAAGGAACTTATGAGAAGCTGGGCGTGACCCGAAGCAGAGATGCGGTGATATTCACATTCGAGGGGAGAAAAGAGTCCGAATGTGCGGTTTTGCTGCGCCATAAGAAAACGGGAGAGATCATGCGCCTGGTGGTACCTAAGGAGTATTGTATCGGTTCCTTACGGTCAGTCTGTATCAGAAAGTTAGACACCAGAAAGTTTGACTATAATTATGAGATTGATGGTAAGATCGTTATCGATCCATATGCAAAACGGATCGATGGACGGAGAAAGTGGTTTGAGACCTCCCGTTACAGCAATACCTATCAGGTATGGTGCGGATTTACAGATACCGGATACGACTGGGAGAAGGACCGGATGCCGGAGATCGCCAAAGAAGATATGGTGATGTACAAGCTTCATGTCCGCGGTTTTACGATGGATGCCGGAACAGGCGTTGCCAGAGGAAAAAGAGGAACCTTTGCAGGCATACAGGAGAAGCTTCCTTACTTAAAGAAGCTTGGTGTGACAACAGTGGAACTGATGCCGGCCTATGAGTTCGAGGAAATGGTGCTTCCCAAGCAGCAGACGCTGCCGGATTACGTGGCATGGAAGTCAAAAAAAGAGACCGGGGAAGAAGAACCGGAGGTGATAAGCAAGGTTAATTACTGGGGGTATGTTCCGGGGAATTACTTTGCACCAAAGGCAGCTTATGCAGCAGGGAAAAACGAAGTTACGGAGTTTAAGGATCTGGTGCATGCGATGCATGCATTATCTATGGAATGTGT
>ERZ1034873.492-NODE-492-length-21201-cov-5.331221_pt1 | contig 21201 bp, 17 predicted proteins | sample MGYA00520689_ERZ1034873 | MGnify/ENA primary metagenome ERZ1034873 (study PRJEB33766, sample SAMN09781722) | gut metagenome | biome: gut microbiome | host: Homo sapiens | place: Madagascar | study: EMG produced TPA metagenomics assembly of the PRJNA485056 data set...
ACTATAAACTTTGTACCTTTCTGATCACAGGAATGACCATTTTTCTGATCGTTTCGACCCTCTATCCGAATGGTCAGCACTTACGGCCACAGAGCTTTGCACACGATAACATCTTTGTAACACTCGTCCAGTGGGTATATGAAACAGATACCCCGACGAATCTGTTTCCAAGTATCCATGTGTACAATTCACTCGGTGTCCATTTTGCGATCATAAACAGTGAATGCTTCCGCAAGAATAAGCCGGTACGGATCACATCCTTCGTGCTGATGACGAGCATTATCTTAGCAACCATGTTCTTAAAACAGCATTCCGTATTCGATGTAATCACTGCATTTTTACTTGCGATCGTCATGTACTCGTTTGTCTATGGCAAAGGCTTCGCATTCAGCAGACAGAAGTCCTTTGAAGATCTTGCACACCATATTTAATTCAAAACACCAGCGATTGTCCTCCTTCGGATCATCGCTGGTGTTTTTACTTCTCTGTTTTCTATTATATATACATTCCCGCTACACGAGTGTATTTAACTCATCCATCCAGATCCGGACTGATGCATCACTCGGCATACGAAGATCTCCACGCGGAGATACTGCAACCGTTCCTACCTTCGGGCCATCCGGCAGACAGGAGCGTTTAAACTGCTGGGAGAAAAATCTGCGGTAAAAGATCTTCAGCCATTTTAAGATCGTCTCTGCATCATACGTTCCCGCAAATGCATATTTTGCAAGGCGGTAGATCTTTGCCGGTGGGCATCCGAAACGCATGACATAATACAGATAAAAATCATGCAGCTCATACGGTCCGACAATATCTTCCGTCTTCTGGGCAATCTTGCCATCCTCCGGTGGAAGCAGTTCCGGACTTACCGGTGTATCTAAGACATCATATAACACATCCGAAAGTGCCTGATCCTTACAGGTGTCTGCATAATAGCGTACCAGATGACGGACAAGGGTCTTTGGTACCGATGCATTCACGCCATACATGGACATATGGTCTCCATTATAGGTTGCCCAGCCGAGTGCCAGTTCTGACATATCCCCGGTTCCGATCACCATTCCATTCTGCTTATTTGCAATATCCATCAATATCTGGGTACGTTCTCTTGCCTGTCCATTTTCATAGGTTACATCGTGGCAGCTCTCTTCCTGGCCAATATCCCGGAAATGTATGCGGACGGCATCGCAGATATTCACTTCCATCAGGGCAGCTCCCAGTCCTCTTACCATACTAAGGGCATTCTCATAGGTACGGTCTGTCGTACCAAATCCCGGCATCGTCACCGCCGTGATCTTCGTCCGCTCTAACCCTAGCAGATCAAATGCACGCACGGTAACAAGCAGTGCCAGCGTAGAATCTAAGCCGCCCGATATGCCGATCACGGCACTCTGGCATCCGGTATGCTCTAAACGCTTTTTCAATCCCATGGACTGGATCGCAAGGATCTCCTCACAGCGCTTGTCACGGTCACTCTTATTTCCCGGCACAAACGGCGCAGGATCTACAAAACGTGTCAGCTTTGTCTCTGTAACATCTAAGTGAAAAGGTATATACTGATAATACTCTCTGGTACCGCTTACAAAGGTGGACATTCTTCTGCGTTCGGCAGACAGACGCTTTACATCCAGTTCAGTATAGATGGTCTCATTGGTAAAACGCTTCGACTCTGCGAGCATTGTTCCGTTTTCTGCGATCAGGTTGTGTCCGGAATAGACCACATCCTGTGTCGACTCTCCATCTCCGGCACTGGCATAGATATATCCGCAGATCAGTCTTGCAGACTGTCCCTCCACCAGATTCTTCCGGTAGACATCCTTGCCGGTTGTCTCGTCACTGGCAGAAAGATTCACGATCACCTGCGCTCCTGCCAGTGCATGTGCAATACTTGGCGGCTGTGGTGTCCAGATATCCTCACAGATCTCTGCTGCAACCGTAAGTTCCGGCAATTCCGTGCAGGTAAAGATCAGATTCGTTCCCATCCAGACATCGACACCGTCTGCAAGCGTAACCTTTTCCGGAATCTGCATACCCGGTGTAAAATATCTTGCCTCATAAAATTCATTATAATTCGGAATATGACGCTTTGGCACGAGTCCAAGCAGCTTTCCCTTACAAATAGCTGCTGCCACATTATATAATTTGCCCTGTACCATCAGCGGAAGTCCTAACCAGATCATGGCATCCATCTGCTCTGTCTCTTTTACAAGCCGCAGCAGCTGCTTTTTGGATTCTTCTAAGACAGATTCCTGCCAGAACAGATCCCCACAGGTGTAACCGGAAATACAAAGTTCCGGGAAAACAATCAGCTTTGCATCTTCCGTTTCTGCCTCTTTGATCTTTGCAAGAATCCGCTTTGCATTTTCCTTCGGATCTGCCACAACAATCTTCGGTGTTGCTGCTGCTACCTTTATATATCCGTGCTTCACTGTCTTATCTCCTTTAATTCCTCGACTTCGAACTTATAATTCTTATTACAGAAATGACACTTTACTTCAATTGGTTCATTATCTGCGATCATGTCATCGAGATCCTTCTTACTGATCGTTGCAAGTGCCTTTGCGATCCGTTCTTTCGAACAGTCACAACGGAATCCGGTTTCAAACTTATCGGTGATCTCCACTCCAAGATCTCCTAAAAGCTCCTCTAAGATGTTCTCCGGCGTCATGCCATCCTCTAACATCTCAGTCACAGACTTGATCCCGGAGATCTTCTCTTCTAACTTTGCAATCACTTCTTCGGAAGTATCCGGCATCAACTGGATAATAAAACCTCCTGCCTGTTTTACCGTATTTTCTTTTGTCATCAGCACACCGAGTCCGACTGCGGACGGAACCTGCTCACTCGTTGCAAAATAGTATGTGAGGTCTTCTGCAATCTCACCGGTCTGTAACGCCGTCTGTCCGACATACGGCTCCTTCAAGCCCATATCCTTGATCACGGTTAAGATACCGATCCCGACTGCACCACCTACATCTAACTTGCCCTGTGCATTTGCCGGAAGGTCAACCTGCGCAACCTGTGGATACCCCTTTACAAATCCTTTGGCATCTGCAGTAACTGTCATTCCCTTTAACGGGCCGCTTCCATTGATCTGAAGTGTGAGCAGATCCTTCTCCCCCTTCATCATCGTACCCATCATTGCACCTGCACTCAATAATCTGCCGAGTGCTGCTGTAACAACCGGACTGGTATTATGCGCTTCTCTTGCAGTTTCCACCATCTCTCTTGATGTGATGGCAAATGCCCGGATCTGATTTTCTGCTGCTGTTGCTCTTACAATATAATCTGTCATCTTTATTCCTCTTTTCTATTCTTTGGTACACGCTTCTTTTTGCTTTCCATGTTCTCTTGCAAGGAAATATACCTTCTCACTGTCCGCACGTACCGGACCGCTGTCAGATACGTCATAGACACCCAGAAATTCCATACCTGCCTGTGCTAACAATTCCTTGATCCGTTCGATCCGGTATGCACGCTGGAAATGTGTTTCCTCGTACTTACGATAGAGATCGTCTTCTTCCCGGATAAACAGGGTCAGATCATACTCATTGATCTCTTCTTCCTTATCATAATAATTCTCCCAGATGAAACTGCCTTCCTCTCTGTTTTCACAGATCGTATTCTCTGCAAGCAGGTTCTCATACTTATACATTGTGTTCAGATCAAACAAAAATATTCCACCCGGATCTAAGTAATTGTTCGCCAGTGAAAACACCTGTAAAAGATCCTCGTCCTCTAAAATATAATTCATCGAATCGCACACGCTGATGATAGCCCGTACTGTTCCATAAAGTTCGAACTCCCGCATATCCTGCTGCAGATACAGGATACCATCTTCCGAGGTCTGTTCTTCTCTTGCGATCATCAGCATCTCATCCGACAGATCGATTCCGATCATATCATAACCTTCTGCCGCAAGAAGCCTTGTCATCTTGCCCGTTCCACAGCCAAGATCTAAGATGATCCCATCTTCTATATGTTCCTTCTTCAGTTCACGCACAATATAATCCCGCCATGCTTTGTATGGAACATTGTCCATGAACATGTCATATACCTGTGCAAATCCTGTATACGCTTCCACGTTATCCTCCCGCTATATGTCAGACTATGCTCTTCCGGCACACCGGATGGCACTGATATAGCACATATCATAGTATCAACTTTCCTCTTAAAAAGCAAGCCGCACGCTTGATTATTTCGTCCCCAACCCTTATACTAAAAAGCAGTAAATCGTTTGGAGGAAATATGACTGAATACCTGAAACACTACATCACGCGAAGCATCAAAAGCGTTTACCGGAGAAAGCTTTTTTCTCCGATCATATACCTGATCCTTTTGCTGGTACTCTGGATCGCACTTCCCTTAAGTTCGATTCTCTTTCCTACGAAGATCAGTGATTCGGACAGCCTTGACGCACTTTATCAGGACAACGACCAGTATATCCGTACCACACTGTCGGATCTGCATTTTACCGGATATACCCAGACACTGTTTGGCCACACATCCGGATACTATTATTACACCATGCGGGATGATACCTGTACGATGGTACTGCTCTCTCCGCGCAGCAGTGAGGAGGGACTCCCGGAGATCAAACATATCACGGTCAATGCCAAACTGGTCCGCAGCAATGCAAACTTCCACGAGCTGTTGACAAAGATCGCTTCCGATCTGCACTGGACGGCAACCGGTATAACGGAAAAAGTCAGTCCGTATACGATCAATGAACCGGGCTTCCGCCGGGTTCCGAGCATAATCTTAATCGTTGTATTTGCCGTAACCGGAATCTATGCGGTCATTTCGATCCTGCTTTGTATTATCTATTACTTTTTCCCGGTACTGTCGCCGCCATGCCAGCAGCTTGCACTGTTTGGCAAGCCGTCCGAACTGCTTGCACAGGCAGAGGAAGAACTGGCGACACTGCCACAGCTTGCCACCGAGGATATGTTTATTACGGAGCATTACTTCATTGCGATCGCTTCCTCCGGAATCGCGATCGTTCCGATCCGGGAGATCATCTGGATCTACAAGCATTCCACCCTGCATAAGCTGTTCTGGTATCATTTCAGTATCTCGTATACACTGCATATCACAGCCAACAAGCATCTGTATATCCAGTGTCCGAAGAACTTAAAGTCTGATATTGACGGTATCATGGATTACCTTGCAGAAGCGAACCACAATATCTTAGTCGGTTTCAGTGAGAAAAACCGCTTAAAGGTACAGCAGATCCAGGGCAAGCCGCTCCAGTTTGAAAAACTGATCTCTCTTTTAAAAAAACGTATCTAAAAAAGTGTGCCATATAAACGGCACACTTTTTTTGCAATCCTTTTCATTTTCTATCTCCAGATATTCTCTGTTACATCAGGAAAATAATCCGGCAAAAAAGTTTTTCACGGTATCAATAATATTCGAAAAGAAGTTCTTGATCGCCGCTCCGATTCCACTGCCCGATGAGGTATCGATTCCCCAGTCTGAAAGCTTATCATAGATCGTCTGCGCCTGATTTAACAGGGTGTCAACGTCAAGATCCAGATCCTTGATCTTAAGCAGCAGATCGATCAACTGGCTCTTTTCTTCATCGGATAACGACACATCAAACTGCTTACAGGCATCATCGATCGCCTGACTGATGCTGTTCTCATCCTCTAAGGCACCCTCTGCTACCTTCTGCTTTAAGTAGGCAACCATAGATTCGATCTCTTCCGAGCCTGCTCCGGTTGCACTCTCTAACTTACCGGTCAGAACTAACTCATTTAAGGAAGTATCAATATTTTCCTTCGAAAGTTCATTCCCTGTCATATCGGTATATGCCTTAAAGATTCCAACCAATGCTGCCGTTCCGGAAATCATCTGTGGACCTGCCACAATAATATCCGCATCTGCAATTCCTGCCGTTACCAGCGCATTCTTATACATACCTACCGTACAGTAGTTGATATTCTTTGTGGACAGGTTGATTCCGTTTCCCTTATCTCTTTTTACGATCACTACGGATGACCAGGACTTCGCGCCGATCTCAGAAGTAGCAATATAGGCATCCAGATACTGATGTTCCTCCTGATTCGTCACATAGGACACATCGTAATTACCAAGATTCTCCGGTGCGATTCCCATCAGTCCTAACACCGTATTCCGCTGTTCATCGGACAGGTCTGCTCCCAGCGCCAGATATGGTTTGTCATTGCTTTCAATGACGACATTATCATCGGCTTCCTCCTGCTTGTTCGCCTCTTCCTGTTTTTTATCATCCCCGGAATAGGATCCATTTAACTCAACTGCCGGTGCATCCGCGGAAGACGTATCCCCCACAGAAGATGTATCCTCGGTATCCTGAATCTGTGTACTCTCAATCTCCTCCGTTCCATCCGTCTCACTTGCAAATGCATTGACCGGTGTAAGAACCATCGCAAGTATCAGACACAGACTGATCGATCTTCTTTTTAAGTTCTTCATCTTTTACTCCTTTCCAGACTGTAATAACATTCTTACATATGTATCTTTATTTCCCAGAAACATAAACGTAAGATTTTCTTAAGATTGATGCACATTCATCCATGCCAAAATATCCCGGTAGACCTGATCACGATCTGTTTCATTTAAGATCTCATGCCGGTCATCCGGATAGAGCTTCCATGTCACATCCTCGATCTTTGCTTCCGTAAACTGATGGTACACACGCTTTACTCCTTCGCCACAGTCTCCGACCGGATCATCTGCTCCCGACACAAGAAAAAGCGGCAGCGTCTTTGGGATTTTTTCAATATTTTCCATCTGATTGTCATAGTATACAGCTTCATACAGTCCCATATATCCGTTTAAGGTAAAAGAAAACGTACACTTTGGTTCCCGGTAGTAAAATTCTACGATTTCTTCATCCTTGGTAAGCCAGCTGTTATCCGTTGTTTTCCCGGTCAGATCGTATTTCTTATATGGTGCACCAAAGGAGAGCTTCGTCAGCAGCTTACTGCGATGCTTCCACCCAAAGAAAAAGGAAAGAAAGCGCGCTACCCGCATGCCAAGCTTCGTCAGCTTATCCGGCACACTTCCGGTTCCCATGATGATTGCACCGGAGAGTCCCTCACCATAGCAGGTCAGGTATTTTCTTAACATATAAGACCCCATACTGTGCCCCATCATAAAATATGGTACACCCGGATGATCCTTCTGTGTCATAACACGGAGGGTATGCATATCTTCGATCAGGACATCACTCGGATGATCCTTGGCAAAATAGCCCCAGTCCTCCGTAGATGCCACAGATTCTCCATGACCGATATGGTCATGGCCAACGACCAGATAACCCTGCCCTGTTAAAAACTCTGCAAACGGACGATATCTTTCTATAAATTCTATCATGCCATGCGTGATCTGAAGAACTGCATGATAAGAGCCATCCTCCGGTATCCAGCGGACTGCATGCACCTTAGTCTTTCCATCCTTCGATAAAAAGTAAAACACTTCTTCCTGTGCCATATTACTCTCCATTTCTGCGCCGTTTTTGCGCATACCAAGTTTGTGCGCAAGCACAAATCTTGTGTGTGAAAAATCTTATTTTTCACATTAATCTCCATTTCTGCGCCGTTTTTTGCGCATACCAGGTTTGTGCTTGCCAATTAGCGGTAACGCCGGACAATGATCTGCGGACTCTGCCGTCCCTGATAGTCATTCACCGCCATATCATAGATCATTGCCATCTCGATCCGGTTGGTTTTTCCATGTAACATCGCATCGACCTGATCTTCGCCGAACTTTTCACGGAAGTAGTGAAGAAACACCTCAATGTCACCAAAATAAACAGCATCCATCTGTGAAATATGTTCCCCTGCCAAGACCAGCTTTAAAACATTCCGGTTCTTTCCGACAATACGCGCCTCGCGAATATGTATCTTCCGGTCTGCAAAAACCGGCTTGCTGTTACCCTTTCCACAAGGTTCTAATACTGCAAGCTGTGTGATCAGCGGAAGGGACACATAGGAAATCGGAACCGGAACATCGATCCTGATCTTCTCGGTCAGGTCATCCTCGGTCAGACTGCACTGTTCATTCAGCCGTCTGCGGAACTCATCCACCTTCTCCTCCCCGGCAAGGGAAAGTCCTGCTGCCATTGGATGTCCCCCAAACCTGGTAAAAATATCGGCGATCTTATTCATCTCCTCATACATCGAATACTCTTCAATGGATCTGCCGGAGCCCTTTACTCCATCCTCACTTTTCGTCAGTACAAATACCGGACGGTAATAACGCTCCCGGATCCTTCCTGCGATAATTCCGGCTAAAGACTCGTGGCACTCCGGCAGATAGACCACCATGACACGATCCTTATCCCAGTGATGTTCCTCAATCTGTGCTACTGCAAGCTCATAGTTTTCTGTAGTCAGATTCTTACGTTCTGCATTCAGTTCGATCAGACGTCTTGCATAGCCGGATGCCACGGCATCCTCTTCACTTAACAGCAGTTCTACGGCATCCTCTGCGGTATCTAATCTGCCGCTTGCATTCATACATGGGCCAAGTACATACCCCAGATGATAGGTTGCGATAGCTTCCGGTACCAGTTCATTTTGTAAGATCAGTGCAAGCAGTCCCGGACTTTTTGTAGTATGAATGGCTTTTAACCCTTCCTTTACCAGAATCCGGTTCTCACCAGTCAGATTCATCACATCCCCGACAGTTGCAAATGCCGCATTCTCCAAAAACTCCATCACGTCGTAATCTGTGTTCTCATATAGAATCTGCACCAGCTTAAATGCAACCACTGCTCCGCACAGTTCCTTATATGGATACGGACAGTCTGCCTGCTTGGGATTGATCACAGCGTCTGCCTCCGGAATCTGATACTGTTTTTGTCCATCCACCATTACATATGGAATATCATGGTGATCCGTTACAACCACGGTCATCTGCTTTTCCTTTGCAAGTGCGATTGCATCCCGCGCAGCGATTCCGTTATCACAGGTAATGATCGTATTGATCTGATCCTCATATGCACATTCGATCAGATGCTCATTGATTCCATAGCCGTCACGCACACGATCCGGAATCGCATAATCCACATCTGCTCCGCATCTTCGTAATGCCTTCAGCAGAATATAGGTTGCATTCACACCATCAATATCATAATCCCCAATAATACGGATCTTCTTTTTCTCAGCGATCTTCTCCCGGATGATCGCTGCTGCACAGTCCGCATCCTTCAGAAGATGCGGATCATTCAGATGCTCTATTCCTCCATGCAGATATTCCTCGATCTGGTCATCGGTGGACACATCACGATTTCTCATAATACGTGCAATCACAGGGTCAATGCCATGCCGTTTTCCAATCTCTGTAAAATTTCCGCTTTTTCTTGTTTCAATCCATTTTTCCATCTTATTTCCCGGTACCCTGTCTGATCGTTTCGTATTCTACCGACATCAGTGCCAGCCCCTCCGGCGGCATCGTACTTCCTGCCAGATCACGGTTTTTTCCTTCTAAAATCGCCGGAATCTGTTCCGGTGCAATCTCACCTGTTCCGGCTGCGATCAGCGTTCCGGTTAATATCCGCATCATATTCTGCAAAAATCCGTTCCCCGTAACCCAGATATCGATCTCCTGCTCCTTTTCTTCAATTCTGATCTGCTCGATCGTGCGGACTGCGGACTTTTTGAATCTCCGGTTTCCGCAAAAGGAAGTAAAATCATGGGTTCCGGTCAGATAACCTGCTGCCTGTTTCATCTTCGTAACGTCTAAGTCCTGTGTAAAAGCCGTTACAAAACGCCGTTCAAAGACATTCGGGATCTCTGAAGTCCAGATACGGTACCGGTATGTCTTTCGCACCGCACTTAATCTGCTGTGAAAATGCTCCGGTACCTTTTCCACGGTAAGCACCGCAATATCCGATGGCAGGTAGTGATTGAAATCGCTTAGAAGCTGCGTCTCTGTAAGCTCCTGACGCAGCTTAAAATTCGCTACCTGGCCATACGCATGTACGCCGGCATCCGTTCTGCCTGATCCATGTACCTCCACAGCTTCCCCTGTCAGCTTAAACAGCAGCTGTTCTAACCTGCCCTGGATCGTCATGTCTGTATTCTTCTGTACCTGCCAACCATGGTACCTGCTTCCATCATATTGCAGTAGTATCTTATAGTTTGTCATTTTATTTGCTCACATTACTCTTGATTTTCTGAAATCTGCATCCACACGCAGATCATCATGGTCATGATCTGTGCTCTTTTGCAAGACGTTCTTCGATCGCTGCGATCACAGTTTCAAGTACCTTGATCCTTGCATAATACTTATTGTTTGCCTCCACGATCACCCATGGTGCATAGCTGGTAGAGGTACGGACTAACATCTCATCGACTGCCTTCTCATACTCGTCCCACTTTGCACGATTCCGCCAGTCTTCATCCGTGATCTTCCACTGCTTTGCCGGGTTCTCCTGACGCTCCTTAAAACGCCGTTCCTGCTCGTCCTTATCGATCTGCATCCAGAACTTGATCACAATATCACCTGCTGCCGCAAGCTCGGATTCCATCTCATTGATCTCACGGTATGCACGTTTCCACTCATCTTCCCTGCAAAAGCCTTCGATCCGCTCCACCATAACTCTTCCATACCAGGAACGGTCAAAGATTGCAACATGTCCTGCCTTTGGCATCTTCGTCCAGAAACGCCACAGATAATGATGTGCCTTCTCTATATCGTTTGGTGCTGCAACCGGATTCACCACATAACCTCTTGGATCAAGTGCCTGTGTCAGCCGTTTGATCGCACCGCCCTTTCCACCTGCATCCCAGCCTTCAAAGGCAAGAACCACCGGAATACGGTAACAGTACAGCTCATTATGAAGCTCGGCAAGACGTTCCTGTAGCTGTGCAAGCTTCTTCTTATACTCGTCCTTTTCCATCTTCTGATCCGGATCAATTCCTGCAAGTACCGAAGACTTTAAGATCGCGTTTTCACTGTTTTCCGAAGCAGGCTCCGTATCTTCTGCCTGTGCCTTTTTCGATGATGCCGCATCCTTTTTCGCTTTTACTGCATACTCTAACGTATCCACAACGATCTGCATCATCTTAACAGCCGCATACTCCCTGTCTGTTCCCTCAATGATATTCCACGGTGCATAGTCACTGTCTGTTTTTTCTAACATCTCTTCATTCATCGCCAGATACTCTTCATAGTGGCGGTTTCGCTTCAGGTCATCCTTTGTCACCCGCCATTTGGTCTTCTTCGATTCCATCAGATGCTCAAACCGGGCTTTCTGTTCCTTTTTCGAGATATAAGTAAAAAACTTGACGATCACGACGCCATCATCCGTTAACTGCTTTTCAAAGGAACAGATCTCACCATAGGCACTGTCAAGCTGTGCTTCGGTGGTCACCCCGTCAAACCGGTCGGTTAAGACTCTCCGGTACCAGCCACGGTCAAAGATTGCGATCCTTCCGCGCTCCGGTGTCTTTGTCCAGAATCTCCATAAGAATGGATGCATCCGCTCTTCCTTTGTCTCAACCGCAGTCGAATATACCGCAAATCCTCTCGGATCCAGCGGTTCGATCACACGCTTTATAAGCGTGCCCTTGCCGGCTGCACCTAAGCCCTCGAATACAATGACCACCGGTATTCCGCTTTCCTTGCAGGCTCTCTGCAGATAGGATAACCTCGGCTGTAAGTCATCCATATACTGCTTGCATTCCTTTTTTCCCATTTTCCTGTTCAGATCAATTTTTTCTAACATATGCCTTCTCCTTTCTTTTAGCATTCCCAGATTTGTAAAACCCATACAATCGTCATTCTTTTAACTTCCTGTTCCCCTACAGGTACTTTTCTTCAAAATCTGCAGCCTGCATCGGCTTGCCAAAATAATACCCCTGGATATACTGTATCTTCATATCGCGAAGCTTCTGAAGCTGATCAGTCTCTTCCACACCTTCCACGCACATATGCACACCGATCGTCTCAGCAAGCTCTGCCACCATCTTGACAAAGACCTCGGAATAATCGTCCTTACCGATATCAATGATAAAACAGCGGTCAATCTTGATAATGTCAATCGGCATCTCACGGATATGGTTTAAGGACGAATATCCGGTTCCAAAGTCATCGAGAGCAACCCATACCCCAAGCTGCTTGATCTGACCAAGGATCTTCTTCATTCTTCCCATATCGTTGATTGCAAGGCTCTCCGTTACCTCCAGTGTCAGATTCTGCGGATTGACCTCCGTTTCTGTGATCACATTGCGGATCCGGTCGACCATATCATTCTGTAAAAGCTGTACGACCGACAGATTGACATTCACACGGTACTCCGGATGTCCCATATCATTCCAGTATTTCAAACGCTTACATGCCTCACGCAGGACGAATTCCCCGATCGGATTGATCAGTCCGAGATATTCTGCCAATGGGATAAAATCCGTTGGTGAAATAAAGCCAAGCTTCTCCGAATTCCAGCGTACCAGTGCCTCTGCACCTGCACATGGATCGCCCGGCTTTGAAATATCAATGATCGGCTGATAATAGACTTCAAATTCATCACAGGCATTGAGCGTTGCATAACGCATATTTTTCTCCAGATCAAGACGCTTAAAGGAGCTCGTCTCTACATTTTCGTCATAGTATTCGATCCGGTTCTTTCCTGCCTTTTTCGCCTCATAAAGTGCGATATCCGCCTTTTTAATCAGCTCCTGCACGTTGTCCCCGTCATCCGGGAACTTCACCACTCCCATACTCATCGTACAGTAATAATCCGCACCCTTTAAAAACCATGGCTTTGCAAAGATCGAACTGATCTCGTCTAAGATTGCATTTAACATATGGTACTGATGATGCGTAACCACGATGACAAACTCATCCCCGCCCATACGGTAACAGGTCATCGCAATTCCCGCAATACACTGTAAGCTGTGGGAGATTGCCTTTAGCAGTACATCTCCATACTGATGTCCCAATCCGTCATTGATGTGCTTAAAATCATCCAGATCAATAAAAAGAAGTGCGCCATGCCCGCTTGCATCCTTTGCCTGCCTGATATACTGTTCCACATCATGCTCGCAGCGCATCCGGTTATACAAACCGGTTAAAAAGTCATTGTTCGCCTGTTTTTCGATCTTCTGCTGATAGAGCTTCTTGTCGGTCACATCATACACGGTAGAAAGCATCACGTTCCGTCCATCTACCCACTTGATATGATTATGATGGATATCATACCAGCGGTTTTCTTTTTCTGAATAATACTCTAAAAATCTGCTGCTTTCCAGACCATCCTTCCGCTGTCTGAAGATTTCCTCAAATCTTGCAGTTCCTTCTTTTTCCGGAAAAAGATTCTGAAACCGTTCATTAGTATATAAGGTCTTGCCATGCTCCTGATCCATTACACAGATACCGCAGCCCACGTTCTCTAAAATCGCTTCGAGTGATGCATAGGAGCTTGCCAGTGAATTCTTTGCAATCCGCTTGGATAAAATACTCTGCACGATCTGCTTAATTTCATTTAAGAACTTAATATTGTTCGAATTCCATGTACGTTCTTTCTTCTTCTCATAGAAGATCAGATACATTCCAATGGTCTGATTGACCTCGATCGGGAAACTGATAAATGCCTGATAGCCAAACACATCAAACATCCTACGGAAAGCTGCCGGAAGTGCAGAATCCGAAGAAATCATAAACGGCTTTCCTGTCATATATGGCAGTTTTTCAACCGGCAGGTTCTGCATGCTGGCAAGTACTGTATCCGCAGGATCCTCTACATATTCGCAGATCATATCTGCGCATGTTCCATCCCTGTTTACACGCATCAGGGCACCGCTGTCTATCTTCAGATACCCACAGACCTCCCGTAAGATATCTTCTGTGAGCTTTGAAATTTCATGCTCACTTTCTAACTTCTGTAATACGGAAGTCAGCACTTCATTGCGGTGCAGTTCTTCCTTCATCCGCTCCTGTGCTTCCCTGCTCTGCTGAAAGCCCTCCTGTGCGAGCACTTCATCTAACTTGACCGCAAAATACTGCTTTGTCAGCATCTCGAGAAATTCGATCGCCCTGTAATACTGACCAAGTGTTGTCGTCTGGACATAATCCGGTACATCCTCTCCATGTATCTCTCCATCCCGGATAACTCCGATCACGATCCAGATGGCAGCCACCTTGCCGCCAACATGGATACTGATCCCGGACATCTTCAGATAATCTTCTTCCAGCGGTTCTTCGATAATATCTTCAATCTCACTGTCTAACAGACGGTTTAATAAGACCACATGACGGTTCATACTGATCTTACCATGCACATAATCTAATTCTTCCCTGCTGCCATAAGCTTTTGTCAGTACCCCGCTCGTTTTGCTTAAGCATACACAGTATACATTATTTGCCGCGCAAAAGCGGTCCTGCAGGCTCTGGATCAGCCCCTTGTCTAACAATATCTCCCCTAGATCTTCTTTCTGTATTGTTTCCCATGCATACGCCATTATCCTACTCCTTATATCTGATCACGAAAAAATAATATCCTGTCTTTTCACGGATACAGTCTTCCTTCACTAACCGAAACTCTTTATGCAGACGCAGCTGCTTTTTCACAAAACCATTCTCATTCGAGTACAGGAACATGTAGCCTCCCGGCCGCAATACTTCTGTGACTTTCCGAAAAAAGTCTGCGTAAAATCCATCCTGCTCCTCTCTGGTCTTTTTGCCGCGTAACGGCATATCCGTAACTATCTCATCAAACAGATACTTATGGGTAAAGTCAAAGAAATTCCGATTGATAAAATTAATATTCATTCCGGCCGCAAGTGCATTCTCCCTGCCCTTTTTTACTGCCTCACCAAAAATATCGGTTCCATACATGTCTCCGGCTGCCACAAGAAGATCCCGTTCGATCAGCATCGTACCAACTCCGCAGAACGGATCAAGTACCTGTGCACCTTCGGTCAGATATTTTTTCGCAAGCTGCATCAAAAGTGCTGCTGTTGCAGGCTGTGTCGTTGCCGCAACCGACTGCTTCCGGTATGCAAATCTCCGCATTGGGATCGTAAAAAACTTCAGACATGGCAGATACGTGCCATCGGATGCCGGTGCTAAACGGATCTCAACTTCATAATCATCGACTGCATTGATCAGTTCACGATCCGACTGTTCTTCCAGTGCTTCCGCAAACTTATGGATCAGACTTCTTCTCACGTGATCATCCTGTCTGCCACGCATCTCCACCCGGAAATAAAATGGCGTCTTTTGTGATGCATGAAGCTTCTTCAGATACTCCACAATTCCTGCCTGTACCACCATCTCTGCCATCTTCTCCGGATCCGGCTGCACACGCTTGATTCCCGGTAAAATAAAGATCATCTCCTGATAGGTACGGATGGCAAGCAGTTCCCGCAGATTGGTTGTCTTCACCCGGACACCTGCCTTCGTAAGCAATACCTTGCCATCCCGGATCTGGGATGCAGTCACTTCACGGTAAGACGGATTCGTAAGTAAGAGAACATCCAGTTCCTTATCGTATCCGCTGAACTTGTGTCTCTTATGTGGTTCCATGGATCGAAGCATCTGTCCGAGTACCTTTAACTGTTCCTTATAATGCTTTTTCTCATTCTCCGCAGGCTGCATGGAACACAGCTTTTCATACAACTCATGCAGCTTTTCTGTATACAAATGAAAATCCAGACGCTCCATGGCAGTCAGATAAGAGCTTTTCACAAACAATGTCTGCTCCGTCTGATATGCCTCCCAGAGTGCTTCGATGTTCTCCTGCAGTCCCAGTTCTCCGATTAAAAGTGCCGCATTCTTACGCACCTTCGGATCTTCGTGCCCCAGGCATTCCGGCAGTCTGTGATGTTCCTGCTCCCACTGAAGGAATCGTGCCTTATAGTCTTCGTCTTCACGGATTTGCTGTTTGATCCGTATCAACGTCTCTCTGATATTTTTTTCTTCCTGTAAATCAGCAATCATGTTCTATTCCTATTTCCTTTTTTGCATTAAAATCCACTTTTATTTTACTTGATAGTTACTCTTTTGGCAAGCCGCTAATCACACCTATTCCGATGGCTCTACGCCATTTTTATCAATATAATCTGCAACATCACTTTTAAACTGCTCCCATGCATCCTCATGCTCTACATAATACTTCGGACACAGCTTTCCTGTCACATCATAATGGCGGATCACATCATCCACACGAAGATCATATCTGCCGACTAACCATGCCACTAAATGTACCAGTGTCTGATAGGTCGCATCCGAAAACTTTCCGGTATCATCCGCAATGCAGCATTCAATCGAGATTGTATCGTGGTTTCTGTCATTCGATGCATAGGAGATCTCCTTACAAGGAATACACTGCACCAGTTCCCCTTCGATTCCGATCACAAAATGACTGCTTGCATGTGTAATATGTGAATCCTTTAGTCCCTCAAAATAATCCCGGTTCTGCATCGCCGATGTTCCAGGATTTGCTGTATAATGCACGACAATTCCGGTAACCGGGTCGATCGCAGTCCCCGGTCTGGAGTATTCATTCACGGTCAGAAGCTCCACATCATATGATGGAGGATCTTCTACGACCTTCTGTGGCTTTGCAGACACCTGTGTCTTTCGGTTCCCTGCGATCTGTGTGATCACCCTGCCAACGAGAATAAGTGCGAGTACAAAAACAATGATCCGTACCATACGCTTTATTATTCTCTGTCGTTTGTTCTTTCTCATCCTTCTTTTCCGGTGTGCCATGGCTGCTGTTCTTCTCTGTCCTGCTCTTTCGTCCATCTTATGCCTCATTTCTATGCATGTTTACCATGAAATTACTTTTTTCCTGATTTTTACAATTTCTTTGTGTATATTTAACAAAATCTTAACATCTATATTGTTGACATTTACCATATATCATTCTATAATGCAAACTGTAAGAACAAAATATCAAAGGAGGTGTCCCTATGTTTTCAGAACAGGATGCTGCTTTAGGATTTTCCAGGGTCTTAGATGCATATGACCACTATGTGAAAAGAACTGAAGCAAAAAATGAGAAACCGCTTTCTATCCTTGCTTACATCGTAGAAATGTTTCAATAAGCCAGTAGCAAGCCGCCCGCTGCAAAAGCAGCCGACCGGAGCTCCTGGCTTATTTTATTATCCGGTGATTATTTCTCGTACAGATCCTTCAACATCGCAATTTCTTTTGCATAACCATCCAGATCATTCGGTGTTTCCAAATAAAATGGCAATTCTCTTAAAAGCGGATGGTTGATGATACGTGTGACTGCCTCTAAACCGATACTTCCCTCTCCGATCTTTTCATGTCTGTCCTTGTGACTTGCAAATGGATTTTTGCTGTCATTTAAGTGGATTGCCTTTAAACGTGACAGTCCGATTACCGCATCAAACTGTTCTAAGACTTTATCCAGATCATCTACTATATCGTACCCGGCATCATATACGTGACAGGTATCCATACATACTCCGAGATGGTCACTTAACTCCACCCGGTCAATGACCGCGCGGATCTCTTCAAAGCTTCTGCCAACTTCCGTTCCCTTTCCCGCCATTGTCTCCAGTAAAACAGTCGTTGTCTGATCCTCCTTTAAAATTGCATTCAGCATATCTGAAATATATGTGATTCCGGTTTCTGCTCCCTGCTTCACGTGGCTGCCCGGGTGAAAATTATACATGCTTCCCGGAATATAAGAAAGCCGCATCAGATCATCCGTCATCACATTTTTTGCAAAATCGCGCAGTCCCTCATCTGCCGCACAGGCATTCAAGGTATATGGCGCATGTGCTAAGATCTGTCCAATCCCATGTTCAGAGGCAAATGTACAGAATGCCTGCATATCTTCTACGTTGAGAGGCTTTGCCGCACCGCCTCTTGGATTTCTGGTAAAAAACTGAAATGTATTTGCACCAATCTTTACTGCTTCTTTTCCCATTGCAAGATATCCCTTTGACGAGGATAAATGACATCCGATTTTTAACATAGCTTTCCTTCCTATTCTTCCTGTCCCCCGCTGATCTCTTGATAGACCTGCACTGTTTCTTCATCTGTCTCACCACTCAGATAGTAGGTCTGATCCGCGGTCTTAATATAGATAAACTTCTGATTCTTCGGGTGATGTAATACCTTACACTTTCCCTGATTGCGAATATAGTATGTCCCCTTGCGTAAGTTATCAAGACCTGTTCCTGAGGATTTTGACATTTTCGGCAGTTCCTCTAATAATTCCATGCTCTCGATACTCTTTACCGGAATCCGGTAAGTGTCACGAAACTGTCCTGCCTCCACACATTCCTTCTGCACCGTCAGAAAAAGCGGGGTAAATTCTTCTGCCACACAATAGCCTCCAAATACCGGCATCGCAAAAACTACCAGCAGGCAGAAAATGCCTAAAAGCTTTGCCCACGGACGTGCCATATTTAAAGTCGTTCCAACACCAACCCGTGTTTCTACACTGCTTACTGCCTTATCCGGATTATAATAACATAAGCCCCATTTCCAGTATGCATCCTCTGTATCAGTGCCTTCCGGCAGTTCACTCTGCCAGCCCTCAGTACACTTTAACACAATTAACTTCTTATGTGCCCCTGCCCATGGAAGCATCAGCAACACAACCATAAGAACAAACCAGATCGTCCATGCCAGAAAATTAATGGAAAAATATCCGGTAAATAAAAACGGCAGTGGAAATATCAATAAAAAGATCAATATCCGGCGCATCTGCTTGATATATGCTTCTCCAACCGCCTGCACCCGTGCATCCTGCATCCGCTCACCCGGCAGGGTTACAGCAAAACAAAGGCCCTTTTCTTTCCTTTTATAATTCTTCCCCCTAAAGTAACATACAAGTAAAATCGGATACATAACCAGATCCATAAACAAACCGATCCACATCTTTTTATCCTCCGATACTCTCTATTTTTCATTCATGTATTTTACAAGAATCTGATACAGTTCCTCTGCATGGATCGGCTTTGTCAGATGATCCGTCATACCTACGGCAAAGGACTCTGAAATGTCCTCTGCAAACGCATTCGCCGTCATGGCAAGCACCGGTATCTGCTTTGCCTGTGGATGCGCAGAGCTGCGGATCGCACGCAGTGCATCGTATCCATTCATCACCGGCATCTGGATATCCATAAGGATCAGATCATAGGTGCCCGGTTCACTCTCTGTAAACAATTCTACTGCCTGTCTGCCATCCCTTGCACAGACAACATTAAGTCCGGTCTGCCGCAGCAGTTCTTCTACAATATCCCGGTTAAATATCGTATCATCGACTAACATGATCCGGTGACCATGAAAATCTACTGTCTGTGCCGTTTCCTTTTCTTCTCCGGATGATTCTGTTTCATGCAAAGTTTCCACTCTTTGAAATGGAAGAGATACCGTAAAAGTACTTCCCTCTCCATATACACTTTCCACCTCAACCGCACCCTTCATCCGATGCACCAGCCGGCTTGTGACCGGAAGCCCGATTCCTGCGCCCGGCATCGGACTTTCACTTTTTCCTGTCCGTTGTATGTGTGGAGTAAAGATCTGTTCTAACTGCTCTTTTTTGATCCCACAGCCTGTATCCCGGATAAAGAACCGGACATAAATGTTACGTTCTTTGATTTTACCGGTCATGGCAGATAGTTCGATTGTTCCATTTTCCGATGTATATTTTAACGCGTTTGACAAAAGATTGTTTAAGATCTGGCTCACCCGCAGCGGATCCCCAATTACCGGTTTTTTGATCCGTTCATCCACAGATAATACAAAACGGATCTGCTTCTGTGCACACAGCTGTATATACATTTCCCCGATCGATACTACCAGCTCATAGAGATCAAATTCTTCTGTTCTGATCTTTATCTGGTTTACCTCCACTGTTGTCATATCCAAAACATCCCGGATCACATTCTGTACTGCCTGACAGGCATAGGAAATCTTTTGCATGTTATCTGCTACCACCGGATGATCTATCGCTGCTTCTTCCGTTATTTTCGTCAGTCCATTGATCGCATCGATCTGTGTCCGGATCTCGTGACTGATCTGTGACAGGTATGCACTTTTTAACTCACACTGTCTTTTCAGCTCGGTAACTGCCTCTTGTGCTTCCTGTTTTTCTAACTCCAACTGGCATATTCTGTTTTCTAATTCCTGCCACTCCCCTGGTCTGGATCTTCTCTGAAATAAAGACATTCCACTCACACATATGTCCTTTCCTGCATTGATTATCACAATATCTTTCTAAATTATACTCTACTTACTTCAAAAATCAAACAGGAAAGTATGTAAAATCATCCCAGCGCAACGTCAAGGATCATCATCAGTGTAAACCCGGCTGCAAAAAATACCGTTCCGACATTAGAATGTACACCCTCCGACATTTCCGGAATCAGCTCCTCTACGACCACATAGATCATCGCTCCTGCCGCAAAGCTTAGCAGATAGGGAAGCAGTGGCACGATCAGTCCTGCCGCAAGAATCGTAAGCACAGCTCCGATCGGTTCTACGATACCGGAAAGCATTCCGCCAAGAAATGCCTTTCCCTTTCCCATGCCTTCTGCCCGAAGCGGCATGGAGATAATCGCACCCTCCGGAAAGTTCTGGATCGCAATTCCGATTGCAAGCACCAGTGCTCCCACCGCCGTAATACTTTCATTTCCAGCCAGATAACCTGCATATACAACACCAACCGCCATACCCTCCGGTATATTATGAAGTGTTACAGCAAGTACCAGCATCGTTGTTCTCTGCAAACGTGTCTTCGGTCCTTCTGCATCCTGACTTCCACAATGCAGGTGTGGAATCACATGATCTAATAACAGCAGCAACAGAATTCCAAGCCAGAATCCAACCGTTGCAGGAACAAAAGACCATTTTTCCATTGATGCTGACTGCTCTAAGGATGGGATCAGAAGACTCCAGATCGAAGCAGCAGCCATGACCCCGGCTGCAAATCCGGTAAGAATACGTTGTATCATATCACTCATGGATTTCTTCATAAAGAAAACACAAAACGCACCTAAGCTCGTTCCAAGAAACGGGATTAAAATTCCATAGAAAACCCCTATTGACATAAAAACCTCTCTTTCTTCTATATATAATAAATAACATCGTAATCTGAACTATCATTCGACTTTTGACAGATCAGATCATTCTGTGGGTTAGTTGTGTCTAACCATTATAGCATCTGTTGCTTCTGCTGTATACTATAACAATGTATGCACACTTCATTTTGCACATGTG
>ERZ1034873.496-NODE-496-length-21089-cov-5.724494_pt1 | contig 21089 bp, 19 predicted proteins | sample MGYA00520689_ERZ1034873 | MGnify/ENA primary metagenome ERZ1034873 (study PRJEB33766, sample SAMN09781722) | gut metagenome | biome: gut microbiome | host: Homo sapiens | place: Madagascar | study: EMG produced TPA metagenomics assembly of the PRJNA485056 data set...
TGGCAACAGATGATTTTCTTCTTCCTGTTCCGTAATACTTTGTATTAGCCAATGTCCTTTACCTCCTGATTAAAATGTTAAAGCTTCAGGTTTCTGAGCTTCGTGCTTGTGATCTGGTCCAGCGTATACGAATAACTTCTTATACATCTCTCTTCCTAAAGGTCCCTTTGGAAGCATTCCCTTAACAGCGAATTCGATAACTCTTTCTGGATGCTTAGCTAACATTTCTTTTAATGTGGTCTCTTTTAATCCACCAACATAATCGGAATGGCTGTAATACATTTTCTGATCCAGTTTCTTACCTGTTACATGGATCTTCTCAGCGTTAACAACGATCACATAATCACCTGTATCGATGTGTGGTGTGAAAGTTGGTTTATTTTTTCCTCTTAATACTTTAGCAACTTCAGATGCTAAACGTCCTAATGTCATACCATCAGCGTCTACTACATACCATTTTCTCTCGATTGTAGCAGGACTAGCCATAAATGTCTTCATTGGTTTTCCTCCTTGATAGATAACTGAAGTTCTGGATTCATGCGGATGTACCGGCCACATCGTTCCCACTTCAACTGTTTGTTTATAGCAAAATATCTTGCCGGGGCTTTGGCTCAATATTTATATACTATGTCAGACTTAAATATTATAGTACGCGCGCCCGAGCGTGTCAATCTTTTTTTCAGGAAAAATCCGGATTTCTGCCCACTTTTCCACGGTATCAGCAATTTTTCAGAATGTTTTCCACATTCTCATATTCGATTCCGATCATCGTAAGTCCATGTGCAGGTGCAGTCGGTCCTGCCGCACTCCGGTCACAGGCTGCAAGCATCGCCCGGATCTCCTCCGGCTTACGGATTCCCGCACCGATCTGGATCAGCGTTCCCGCAATGATGCGGACCATATTATATAGGAAGCCGCTGCCCGTTACACGGATCGTAATAAGTTCTCCCTCTCTGGTAACGTCTAAGGAATAGATCGTCCGGACCGTCGTTTCTGCCGTAGTTGCCGTCGAACAAAAACTTTTAAAATCATGTTCTCCTACTAATACGTCCGCTGCCTGCTGCATCACAGACACATCCAGCGGATAGTGATAAAAGTAAGTATCCCGCCGCAGCATCGGAAGCGGCATTTTACGGTTCAAAATCCGATACTCATACGTCTTTCTGCTATTACAGTGCCTCGGATGAAAATCGGATACCACTTCAAAGGAACGCTGCACAACAATATCCTCCGGCAGCCGCTGGTTTATGGCATACGCAATCTTTTCTGCCGGAATCCTTGTATCCGTATCAAACACTGCAACATTTCCATAAGAATGCACACCGGAATCCGTCCGGCTTGCACCGGTCACAAGAACAGATTCCCCAAGAAGCTCCGAGAGCTTTTTATTTAAAACACCCTCAATCGTCACCCCGTTCGGCTGTACCTGCCATCCACAGTAATTCGTTCCTTCGTATGCAACAACAAGCATGATCCGTTTCATGGTAATTCCCTTTCTGCTGGTTTCCCGGACTCAGGCTGCCGGCACAACAAATGTATTCCATACAATCTTTAATGCGATCATTGCGATCAGATATAAGATCACGATCACATAGGCAATATAATCTCTTTTCTGATAATGCAGAGGCTTCATCTTCGTTCTGCCCTCGCCTCCGCGGTAGCATCTTGCCTCCATCGCCATCGCAAGATCGTTTGCGCGGCGGAAGGCAGAAACAAACAATGGTACTAAAAGCGGGATCATTGCCTTTGCTTTTTTGATCAGATTCCCATTTTCAAAGTCTGCACCACGCGCCATCTGTGCCTTCATGATCTTATCCGTCTCTTCAATTAAAATCGGGATAAAACGTAGTGCGATCGACATCATCATAGAAATCTCATGTACCGGAATGTGGATCTTATTCAGCGGATGCAGGGATTTTTCTAATCCATCGGTCAACTGGTTTGGTGTTGTTGTAAGGGTCATTACGGAAGTACCGATGATCAGGAATGTCAGGCGAAACAGCATCAGCACTGCATTCTGTGCACCCTCTTTTGTAATACGGAAGATCCACCATCTCCAGAGTTCTGTACCCGGAGTCAAAAACAGATTAAACAGACCAGTAATAATCATTAAGATCACGATTGCCTTTAAACCCTTGACCATATAGGAAAACGGCACTTTTGAAATCCTGATCACTGCGATCAGAAATATCGCTGCCAAAACAAATGCCACATAGCCTTTAAAAATAAAAAGAGAAATAATATACAGCAGTGTACCAAGCAGCTTGACTCTTGGATCTAACTTATGAATCGGCGAATCTGCCGGATAATATTGTCCTAATGTAATATCTCGTAACATAAAATTACCTGCCTCTTTCTTCTCTTAAACATTCTGTCAGTTACCGGATTCTTTTCTGACACACACGAAGGATCTCTGCCTTTGCTTCTTCCACGGTCGTTGCATCCGTGCCAACCGGGATTCCAGCCTCCTGTAACTCATGCATCAGATAGGTTACCTGTGGTGCTGCAAGTCCGACTGTCTCTAATTCCTTATAATGACGGAACACTTCCTTTGGAATGCCATCATACATAACCGAGCCCTGATTCATTACAATGATCCTGCCCACATATTTTGCAACATCTTCCATGCTGTGTGAAACGAGAATGATCGTAATCCCACGCTCTTTGTGCATCAATGCAAGCTGGTCTAAGATCTCATCACGTCCCTTAGGATCTAATCCTGCGGTCGGCTCATCTAAAATAAGAACCTCCGGCTTCATGGCAAGCACACCGGCGATTGCGACACGACGCTTCTGTCCACCGGACAGATCAAACGGAGACTGATAATACAATTCCTCCGGGAAACCGACGCTGCGAAGTGCTTCAAATGCCCGAAGTCCCGCTTCGTTCTTGGAAAGGCCCTGATTCATCGGACCATAGCAGACATCATCAAAAATCGTTGTCTCAAATAACTGATGCTCCGGATACTGAAAGACCAGTCCGACCTTGCTTCGTAAGGCACGCATATCGTAGCCCTCATCATAAATGTCTGCTCCATTGTAATAAATATCACCGGATGTTGCATGCATAAGACCATTCAGGTGCTGGATCAGTGTGGACTTTCCGGAACCGGTATGACCGATCACACCGATAAATTCTCCATCTTCTATTTTCAGGTTAATATCCTTTAACGCCTGGATCTCATATGCAGTTCCTGCGCTGTAAGTATAGTTTACTTTATCTAAAATTATTGACATATGCGAACCAATGCCTCCGTAAGTTCTTCCCTTGTAAGAATGCCTTCTGGTAAATCCAGACCTGCCTTTTTTAACTCATGTGCCAAAAGCGTGATCTGCGGTACATCCAGACGGTATTCCTTTAAGGATTCGACCTGTGAAAAAATATCCCGCGGAACACCCTGCATAACAACACGTCCCTGATCCATGACATAGACACGGTCAGCATCGACAACCTCTTCCATATAATGTGTGATCAGAATAATGGTAACACCTTTTTCCCGGTTCAGCTTGTGAACTGCCCGTAAGACATCCTTACGACCATTTGGATCGAGCATTGCAGTCGGCTCATCTAATACGATACACTTTGGCTGCATCGCCATAACGCCTGCGATCGCAACACGCTGCTTCTGTCCACCGGATAGCTTATTCGGAGAATGTGTCCGGTACTTCAGCATACCGACTGCCTTTAAACTCTCCTCCACACGTTCCCAGATCTCGTCTGTCGGAACACCGATATTTTCCGGCCCGAATCCAACATCCTCTTCCACCACACTTGCGATGATCTGGTTGTCCGGATTCTGAAAAACCATGCCGGCCGTCTGACGGACATCCCAGATATTCTTATCATCCGAAACATCGTAGCCGTCCACCCAGAGACTTCCCTCGCTCGGCTCTAAAATAGCATTGATATGCTTTGCAAGCGTCGACTTACCCGATCCGTTGTGTCCAAGGATCGCAATAAACTCACCTGCATGCACATCCAGGTCAACCTTATCGAGAGCCGTCTGGATCGACTCGACATTGCCTTCCTCGTCACGTCTGATATATTCATGAACTAATTTTCTTGCCTTAATAATACCCATCTTAATCTCCATTCTCATGCGCTGCTGGTAGATCTTAAACATCGCAGAGCTCACGCGTTCTTCCCTGAAGATGCAGAACCCTTGTCCTGCAAGCGCACTATTGCCAGTGAAGTCTGTGCAGTTCCCCTTCCAGCCGCATATGATCAAAGTTATTCTGTCTGAGTGCCTCATACAGCACGATCGCAACGGAATTCGACAGATTCAGGGAACGTGTCTCTCCGATCATCGGAATCCGCACGCACTCTTCCGGATGCTCGATTAAGATCTCCTCCGGGATTCCCGCACTCTCTTTTCCAAACATAATATAACAGTCCGGTTCGTACGACACATCCGAATAGACATGTTTTCCCTTTGTGGTCGCATAATACACCTTCGCACCCGGATTCTTCTCTAAAAACTCCTGATAGTCGACATACGTCGTCACTTCAAGATCATTCCAGTAATCCATTCCGGCACGCTTTAAGGCTTTTTCACTTAAAGAAAAACCAAGTGGCTCGATCAGATGCAGATGTGTTCCGGTTGCCACACAGGTTCTTCCGATATTTCCTGTATTTGCCGGGATCTCCGGCTCTAACAAAACGATGTTTAACTTTGCCATCTTATTCGTTCCTCATTTCTATTGGTTCTTCTCTCTTAACTCTTCGATATATTCTTCCATCCGGTCTAAGGCTTCCTTCAGGTTATCTAAGGAATACGCATAAGAAATCCGCAAAAAGCCCTCGCCACAGTCACCAAATGCAGTACCCGGAACAACCGCTACCTTTTTCGCCCGCAACAGCCCGGTTGCAAATTCATCCGAGGACATACCGAATTCCTTGATACATGGAAACATATAAAATGCTCCATATGGTTCAAAGCACTGAAGTCCCATCTCCTCAAAACGATGCAGCAGATAACGTCTTCTGCCATTGTATTCCTCGCGCATATTTTTTACATCGTCATCCCCGTTTCTCAGGGCATCCACTGCCGCATACTGTGAGGTCGTCGGTGCACACATGATCGCATACTGATGAATCTTAAGCATCTGCTTAAGGATCAGTTCCGGTCCGCAGGCATAACCCAACCGCCATCCGGTCATGGCATGAGACTTCGAAAATCCATTGATCACGATCGTGCGTTCCTTCATGCCCGGAAGACTCGCGATCGAAACATGCTCCTCCTGATAGGTAAGTGCAGAATAGATTTCATCGCTTAACACAAACAGGTCATGCTTTTTAATCACCTCTGCGATTTTTTCCAAATCCTTCCGTTCCATGATCGCACCGGTTGGATTGTTCGGAAACGGCAGCACCAGTAACTTTGTCTTCGGTGTGATCGCAGCCTCTAATTCCTCTGCGGTAAGACGGAATTCATTTTCTTCCTTTAATTCGATGATAACCGGTGTTCCGTTTGCTAATACTGCACATGGAAGATACGACACGTAACTTGGCTGTGGGATCAATACCTCATCACCCGGATCAAGCATGGCACGCATTGCGATATCAATGGCTTCGCTCCCACCAACGGTTACTAAGATCTCATGTACCGGATCATAAGAAAGATCATAATGACGGTACAGATATTTTGCGATCTCTTCCCTTAATTCCTTTAAGCCGGCATTCGAAGTATAAAAGGTTCTACCCTTCTCTAAAGAATAAATACCCTCATCCCGGATATGCCATGGCGTGTCAAAATCCGGTTCACCCACGCCAAGCGAGATTGCATCATCCATCTCACTTACAATGTCAAAAAACTTACGGATACCGGATGGCTGGATCGTTACGATTGTTTTCGATAATGGGTTTCTCATGGTGTCATCAGTATCCTTTCATCTTTCTTCCACTCTGTCATAACCGTGCCATGATCCTTATATTTCTTCAGGATAAAGTTCGTTTTCGTACTCAGTACATAATCTAAGGTTGATAACTTGTCTGAAACAAACTGGGATACCTCACGCAGTGTTTTTCCCTCGAGTGTCACCATCAGATCAAAGCTTCCGGAGATCAGATAAACCGAATTCACTTCCGGATAATTATAGATCCGCTCTGCCACTTTATCAAAGCCCATGCCACGCTGTGGTGTCACGCGTACCTCGATCAGTGCAGATACTTTCTCTACACCTGCCTTGTCCCAATTGATCAGTGTATGATAGCCACAGATAATATGCTCCCGCTCCATAGCAGAAAGCTCATTCAAAATCGTTGCTTCATCCACGCCTAAAACAATTGCCAGTTCTTTTATATCAATTCTGCTGTTTTTTTCAATAAATGTCAAAATCTTTTCGCGCATGCCTGTCCCCTTTCTTATGCAGTTAACATACTTTATACAATTCATCCGCTTTTGGCGGTTCTAAAAATCGGCGTTCCTCTTCATTGATCAGTACACGATCGTTGCCTTCCATCGCTTTTCCGATCACGACTGCCGGGATACCCTCTTTTTCCAGTTCCCGTACCAGCAGGTTTCCATCGGATGCTGCCATTAACATACAGCCACTGGAGATCAGTTCATAAGGATTCAATCCGAAAAACTCACAGATCTCAATCGTCTCCTGACGTACCGGAATCTTTTTCAAATCAATCTCCAGGCCAATACCGGATGCCTCTGCCAGCTCCCAAAGCGCACCAAAGATACCGCCCTCTGTCACATCATGCATTGCCGCAACACCTGTCTTTACCGCACAAGCGGCTTCCCTTAATACCGATAGGTATGTATCAAAATGCTTCGCCTTATCTAAAAAGCTCTCCGAAAAACGCGTCCGGAGCTCTGCTTCTTTTTCCTTGGCCAGAATGGAAGTTCCCTCTAATCCGATCCACTTGGATACCACAATATCCATGCCGGGCTTTGCCCCGCCTGTGGTAATGATCCGGTCACGCTTTGCCTTTCCAACGCCACAGACAGTCACAACCGGCTGGTTGACAACCGCTGTCACCTCGGTATGCCCGCCCATAATCTGGGTATCCGCGGCTGCAGCGGTCTCCTCCATCTGCTGCATCAGCTGCTTTAATTCCGGCTCCGTAAAGTGTTCCGGCAAAAGGATCGTAAGCAGGATTCCAACCGGTTCTGCGCCGGCACTTGCAAGATCATTTAAGGTAACCGTAACTGCCAGTCTTCCAATATCTTTCGCTGTTCCGGTGATCGGATCTGTCGAGAGGACTGTCACTTCATCCGGTTCCAATGCCAGCACTGCACAGTCCTCACCGACTCCCGCACCGATCAGTACTTCTTTTCTTCTGGTATGTAATTGCCGGATTACAGAACGTTTTAACACATTCTCCGGTATTTTTCCAATCTTCATTCTGGTCTCCATCCCACCCAGATATTACTATCTGTTTTTACAGTTTAAGGCTGTCTCATAATGAGGCAGCCTTGTATTGATCTGTTTTCTACTCTTTCGCAGACGAATCGTCTCCTTGATCTGTATCACCAGAGTCGTCCGGCTTCGTCTTCTCTGTATCTTCTTTTCCCGAATCATCCTTATTATCTCCCTTATCGGAAGAATCATCCGGCTTCGATGAATCGTCCTTACCGGAATTATCCGGCTGTGCCGGGGTCTCCGGTGCCGCCGGCTGTGCTGCCGCTGCAGCTGCCGCTGCTTCTGCCTGTCTTGCTGCGATTGCCTCCGCACTCCATTCTGCTGCGGTTGCTCTTACGGTCGCTTCATCCTGTGTCGCAATAGCTGCATTGATGGCATTGATGGCATCTCCGTTATCGGAAGCGGTTCCAACCGAGATAATCTTCGGTGACGCATTATACTTGCTCTTGTTAAATACTTCCCGGCTCTTTTCCACACCATTGACGGTTACGATCTTCCATAACTGTGCGGTTCTTCCGGTATGTGACTTCTGTGTTACATTGACAGCTCCGATCGGATCACCGGAAGCTACAATCTGTGTTGCCGGCTCATCCACACTGACCGTCTCACTTTCAAAGGTGACCTTACGGTCCGGATCTCTGGTTTCTTCACCATATATCGTAAAATAGAGGATTCCTCCATCTGTATAGCCCTCGATATAAACCGGTGCTTCCGTAGAATTCTTAAACTTCATATTCTTATAAGTTCCGGCAATTGCTGCATCCATGGATGGCTGTACATAATCTACCATCATCGAATGATTGAACCGCTCGGTTACCTCAAGTTCTGCACGGATGACTGCATTGTATAAGGTAGTCGATACCTGGCATACACCACCACCATAGGATTCAACGGTTGTTCCGTTCTCGTATGCACCTGCAAGTTCATAACCATTGGATGCATCTAATGGTCCGATCGCATCATATACGGAGAACTCCTCTCCCGGATAAAGAACCGAACCGTTGATCTTCTCCGTTGCATTCTTAACGTTTGCAATACGCCCTGCACTTGAAGCGCTAAAGTCTGTGGAAAACGTACCAAGTACATCCTTGACCTTCTTTAAATCCTCTGCGCTGACCTTCGGATCAACAACCTTCGCAGATAATTCGATCGTTCCGTTCCCACCGTTCCAGTCGGATGAAAAGAAATCCTCGATCTCCGCAACCGCTTTTGTCGTATCGACTTCCACGCCCTGCTTTCCTTCTGTTAAAACAAATGCACCGTTCTCACGGGTCAGTCCGTTCTCAACCGGCTCCTGATTCAGCTCACCTGCATTCGCCTCTAAGCAGGATTTTACCTTCTGCTCATCCACATCATACTGTATATCAAAAACCTTATCGGCATTCTCAAGATCTTTTTTGGCCTTATACCGTTCGATCAGATTACCTGCTTTTCCAACGGTAAGCGCATCTTCAATGACATGTGTATTTGCCCATTCCACACCAAGATCCTCTGCGGATACCGTCACCTGTCTTTCTCCTGCGGTCAGGGTAAACTGTGCAGACATACGCTGTGCAACATCTGCCTGTACGGCCTGTGTGGCTTCATCAGCATTCATTCCACCTACTGCAATATCTCCGATATAAACCTTATCCGGAATAACACCATCTTCATTTTCCTGTGCTTTTACCATATCAGAAACAAGTGAAAATCCAGCTACAATAATTGCAAATGCGGCAAATGGAAGTATCTTTTTCCATATCTTCATAAATATCTCTCCTACCTGTCTGTCAACCCGGCAGACAAACTATATTCTATCTGTCCATGATTCATTTGCTATTTTATCATAACTACCCCTTTTTTCAAGGTGCATATCCACTAATATATTTGACAGAAACTGCCCTTTTCTGTATATTATGACATGTATCGGATCGTATGGATTTTCTATACAAATGCAGATATTACCAATGGAACAACCATGGCTAATGCAAGCACGACGACGATAACTCCTGCAATGATACGTTTCTTTTTTGAATTACTAAAATTGATCATTTTTAACCTCCATAATATATGATACTTATCATTCAATTCCAACAGGTGGAAAGGACGACTTATGTTACCATTATTGATTGTACTGGCATTTACTGTTTTTTTACTTCTCTCAAATTACTTTCTGCGGAAGAACTCCCATTCCGAAGAAGATAAACAGAAAGCATTCTGGGATCTCGAAAACCGTGCGAATGCCACACGTAAAAAAGATATCAGCAATCTTGATTATATTCAGATTCCATACGATACATTCCCGATCGGAAAATATTCCGATGCTAAGATCACCGCAATCGAACAGGAGCTTCTTTCCTTAAAAGATCTCCCGATCTTAAACCTCGGCACTCAGACCAATACGGAACTAAAGCTTACCTATGGAATTGCAAACTTAGAGCTACTCAGTGCATGTGATGACCGGTTTGCAACACTTGCAAAGCTGCTCGTCTCTTATGCACAGGCTCTGATCGAGGCAGGACATCCGGCAGATGCCATCTGTGTGCTTCGCTTTGGAATCGACTGTAAGACCGATATTGTCTCGAATTATACCACGCTTGCAGAACTCTATCAAGCCGGGAATCAGACAGACCGGATAAAAGATCTGTACGCTGCTGCCGAAGCACTTGATTCCCCGCGTAAGTCCGTGATCCTTGAAAAATTAAAATCCTATCTCTGATCTAGTCTCTGTGTATCCGTCCATAATGGGCAAAAATCCGGTCTGTAAGTCTGGAACATTCACTTCTTGTCAGGCTGCTTTCCTCCCAGTCGTCCATGTTCCTCTTAAGCAGCCGGCAAAGATCTTCTTTTTCTAACCGATGATACTCCACAAGTTCTTCTAACTGACGAAGCTGTGCCGGTGTTGCCGGCGTCTGCCGTTTCGGGCGGTACTGCAATGGCTTTGGTACAAAGTCTGCTTCATGCTCCGTGGCATATTCTCTTTGCAGAAGCTCGAACAGCTCCACCGTTGCCTCACAGTCATCGAGTGCACGGTGCCTGTTCTCGTTTCCAAGGTGATAATATGCGCAAAGACTGTCTAAGGACTTTTTTTCCGGTTCTGCCAAAAGCTTCCTTGCAAGCTTTAAGGTATCCACTGCCTTTTTTTCAAAGGGAACACGCTCATTGACTGCCAGCTGCTTTAAAAAGCTGTAGTCAAAGATCAGGTTATGTCCTACTAAAATGTCCTCTCCCACAAAGCCAATCACCCTTTGTAATGCCTCCTGTCTTGGGATTCCTCCATCCGCCATCTGCTGGGTGATCCCGGTAAGCTTACGGATCTTTTCCGGTATCTTCCTACCCGGCTGGACAAAAAATTGCAGCGTGTCTGTCACTGCATGCTCCCGCACGCGGATTGCTCCCACTTCTAAGATCGTCTCGGTTTTTGGATCTAATCCGGTCATTTCCAGATCGATCACTGTATAATCCTTCATGGTCACTCCTTTATTTTTTCCTCGTCGTATTATCCCCGGATTTGCAAAGATCCTGTAAAAAACAGTCTGCACACTTCGGTGCACGCGCAAAGCAGATATTCCGCCCGAAGGTTATAATCTGGATGTTATAAAGGATCCAGTGATCCTTCGGCAGGACACGCATCAGATCGTATTCGATTTTCTCCGGATCTGTCTCCCCGGTAAAGCCCAGCCGTCTTGAGATCCTCTTTACATGGGTATCTACTACAATACTTGGATCATTGTAAACATTTCCACGGATCACATTGGCAGTCTTTCGTCCGACTCCGGCAAGTCCGGTCAGTTCTTCTAAGGTCCGCGGAACCTCTCCATGGTATTCCAGAATCAGCTTTTTTGCACAGGCAATGATATTTTTCGCTTTATTGTGATAAAATCCGGTTGACCGGATGTCTGATTCGAGTTCCTCTAAGTCTGCATTGGCAAACTTCTCTAAGCTGTCGTACTTCTTAAAAAGATCCTTGGTTACAATATTCACCCGCGCATCGGTACACTGTGCGCTCAATATCACTGCAATTAGCAGCTGCCAGGCATTCTCATGGTTCAGATAACAGACATACTCGGTTCCGTATGCCTGATCGAGCCGGTCAAGAATTTCTTTTGTCCGTTTTGTCATTCCCATAACTCCTTACTTTTTCAATATCAGATTCCTCGTAGCGGGTTACTGCTGCTGTATGATCAAGCGGGCTTCGCTTCTCATAATCAAAATACAGATAATACGGCTGCTTCTTACGTTCCCTGCTCACCGTACTTTTCTCCGAAAATGGCAGTTCATACCAGAAGCACTCAAAATGCGACAGCTTTCCCTTTTTACAGAACAGGCGCGACAGCTTTTTCGTATCGTTATCCTCTGTTGCAAACGAAGGACGGCTCTTTGCATTTTCCCTGCTATAAATATCATACAGGGCAGCTTCCTGATACTGCATCAGATGCATTCCATCCACCTGTTTTACAAAGTCCAAAAAGATCTCCATTCTGCGGTTTCTTGAATGGCTCATCTGGAAATATCCATGTTCCTCATAATATCTTCCAAGCTGTAAAAACATTTCAAATGCACTGTCAAACACTTCTTCTAACAGACGGATTGACACCGGAAACTGTGCGCTGTTGTAATATACTTCAAGCATCTCTTCTACCTGCTTGATCTGTAATACCTCGTCATAACTAAGCCACTTTGTACGCCGCACCTCATAAGGCGGCAGTGGTGCATATACCAGTTCATATTCTGTGGCATGTTCATACATATAAGAACCCTTTAAGACCTTTAAAAAGCCAAGCTGTAACTGATCGGGATGCAAGGCGTAGATCTCGTCAAAGGATCTTGCAAAGGTTGCAAAGTCTTCATAGGGCAGTCCAGCGATCAGATCAAGATGCTGGTGGATATTATGCGGTTTCTTCACCCTCTCTACCAGTCTCTTCACCTGCGCAAGATCCATATGGCGGTGGATCTCTGCAATCGTAGCATCATTTGTCGTCTGTACCCCGATCTCAAGCTGCACGAGCCCCGGACGCATTGTTGCAAGAAGATCGATCTCGTCCTCTGTCAGAAGATCGGCTGCAATCTCAAAATGAAAGTTCGTGATTCCGTTATCGTGTTCCTTAATGTACTGCCAGATTGCCATCGCATGTTCCTTTTTGCAGTTAAACGTACGGTCGACAAACTTCACCTGTGGAACCTTCTGTTCTAAGAAGAATCCAAGTTCTTTTTTCACCAGTGCAAGATCCCGGAAACGCAGCTGCTTATCCACAGAAGAAAGGCAGTAGCTGCACCGGAACGGACATCCTCTGCTCGTCTCATAGTAGATGATCTTATTCTGAAAATCCTTCATATCCTCATAAGCAAACGGAATGCTGCTAAGATCTAAGACAGTTTCCGGTGGATTTACCACGATCTGTCCACCCCTTCTCCATGCAATCCCGCGGATCTCATCAAATGTTCCCTGTCCTTTGCAGTAATACCGGCACAGACCGGTAAAGATCTTCTCGCCTTCTCCCACCATAATTCCCGTGATATAAGGATTCTCCTGTAAAAAGTCCTCTACCTCATAAGAGACTTCCGGTCCTCCCACCCAGATTGGTACATCCGGACACAGGCTATGGAACTCGGCTGCAATCTCCCGTACATAACTGATATTCCAGATATAGCAGGAAAAACAGAGTACATCCGGCTTCTTTTTATAGATCTCACTTAAGATATATTCCTTCTGGTGATTGATCGTAAACTCTGCCAGTTCAATGTTCCCACGATACTCCTCTGCATAGGCACGCAGACTGTATACCGCAAGATTGGAGTGAATATATTTTGCATTGATCGCTGTTAATAAAATCTTCATTCTGTCCCGTCCTTCTATACGCCAAAATCCATATAGCGCAGATAATAAGCTTCAAATTCCGGATACGATGCAAGATTGCGTTCCTTAGTGATCGCAATTGCCTTTTCTAACTGCTGTGCCATCGACTTATGCATTCCATAATAAATCGCACCCTGTAAGGAAGTATTCCCGACTGCAACCGTCTTATCACGCAGTGGTGCCGGGATCAGCCCGATTCCAACTGCCTTATATGCATTCAGCTTGTATCCCAGTCCTCCGGCAAGATAGACTTTATCAATATCGGAAGAGGTCAGATACATTTCCTTCATCAGAAGCTCGATTCCACTACGCACTGCCGACTTCGCCATCTGAAGCTGTCTGACATCTGCCTGCGTATAACAAATCGGCTTTTGTGCGGTTCCTTCCTCTAACGGATATCCACGTTCCAGATAATAGCTCTGCATGCATCCATCTTTTCCAATGATACCCATCTTGTATAATTCAAAAGTCAGTTCCAGGATTCCCGTACCACAGATTCCGATCGGGCGCTTATTTCCGATCGTATGTGTCACCAGCCGCCTGCCTAATAACGAAACACTGTAAATTGCGCCCGGCACACCCGGACATCCACAGGAGATATTGCCACCTTCAAATGCAGGCCCTACCGCAGTTGCAGCCGCAAGCATACCACGACTGTTTCCAAGTGCGATCTCTCCGTTTGTTCCAAGATCCAGATAAAGCGAGATCTTCTCTTTTTTCTCCATTCCGATCTTGCAGATACCGGATACCACATCGGCACCCACAAAGGCGGATACTCCCGGAAGCACCGTCACTTCCAGATCCTTCCAGTCTGCTTCCATGCCCTGTGTCGTCAGTATATCCTGTAACATACCGCTTCGATCCGCCCAGATCTCAGATAATTTTTTCGTACGCAGTCCAAGTTCTGACGGCTGAAAGGGTGCCACTCCCAGTCCCTTACAGGAATCTCCCATCAAAAGATGTTCCATCGTTGTATTGGCAGATACCACCAGTTCATCCGGCATCACGTCTTCACCCAGCTTTTTCATGCCGCCAAGAAGATCCTGCCAGACGAGCTGCTGTAATTCCTCTGCATTTCCCTCACATGCACTTTTGATCCTGCTGATCACGTCACCACCATACTGACGCTGGCTGTTATTCATGGTCAGGGATGATATAATCTGTCCGCTTCTTCTGTCTATCCTTGCAAGCGCAATGGTTGTTGTTCCAATATCTGCTGCAACAAAACAGCTTCCCATGGATCTGTCCACCGGCTTAGCTGCTGCTTTCTGTATCGGTGTATGCGCCTGTGTATGTGCCTGCCCAACGGGTGTGTGTGCCTGCGCCGCCGGTGTTACTCCAACGCTTTCAATCTTCGCCTCTTCCTTTTTCTGCATCTGTTCATCCAGATAGATCTCCGCATCCGTTACAAAGCTCGTCCGGCATAGCAGACGTACGCCTGCGTCAATCTCCTGCTTCGTAAGCAGTCTGCTTTCCTCTTCCGTTAAGACTGCATGACCACGCATGACCCAGAAACGGCACTTTCCGCATGTTCCGTTTCCACCGCACGGATAATCCCGTTTGTATCCCGCGCGTCTTAATGCACTGGCAATTGTTTCTCCATCCTTTTGTATGATTTCCCGATACCGGTTATGATTTCCATAGGACTGACAAATCCGAATAAATGGCATATAACTCCTCCATTCTGCCCACAACTTTCTTCTTGTATTATATATCAGGCTGTATTCGAAGTGCAATAAGATAGCATAAGGATTTAAGATCCAATTTCTAAAAAATGTATTTAAACTTTATAACTGACAAAATGCACAAATATGTTCCGCAAACATTTGCAACACTCATCGTGAACCAACTGCTAACTACAACCATACAAGTTCAGAGGAAGCTTCACTTGTGGTTTTCGTAAGCAGTGGATTTCACGCTCAGCGAAAGACGCAAATAAAAGTTTGCTTTACATATTTTGTGCATTTTGCCTTTTCGATTTTTATAAAGCACCTTTTGACACCCGAATCATATAAACAAAGAACTCCCCTCCGGGCAGACAGCCTGCTTACCGGAAGGGAGTTCTTATATTACGATTACTTATTATGCGTTTAATGATAAAGATAAATATATCTTACAATGACATCAATGCCTCCGATGATCAGAAGGATTCCACCTGCCACATAGGCTTTTGTCTTCTGCTCAAAGCCAAAACGGTAACCGGTATAGGTTCCAAGCACTACCACTACGATGGTAAATGCTACGATCATCAAAAGCAGCTGCCAGAGGGCGCACTGCATAAATCCAAATGCCACACCGGTCAGAAGTGTATATGCACTTGCAATCATAACCAGCTGAAGCAGCTTACGGATATTCAGATCCTCTTCCCTGCGTTCAACGATCCGGTCGTTTTTCCATGCTTTGAAGATCATCCGGATGCCAAGTATGATAAAGATCGCTGATGCAATAATACGTCCTGTCATTAAGGAATCATCTTTCAGATCATACTTACAGATCAGATCAGACAGAAAACTTCCAAGATATAATGCAGTCATCTGCCAGATGGAAAGAATTGCGCATGCAATTACAAGCTGCTTTTTCTTCACCTGTGCCACCAGTGCACCCTGGCATTCCACTGCCGCAAATATATCCAGAGATATTCCCAGTGTAACCACAAGAATCTCTATCCAGTTCATAGTCCGTCCTCCTACTGTATCCGTAATCTATCTCAAAACACAACACTCTGGTGCATCTTATTTTTATACTACACCTTCGTCTTTCTGAAGAATGCTGTTTTTGCATTCTTCCCAGGTGAAACTTAGTAGTACTTAGGCAATGCATCCTCTCGTGCATCTTATCTCTATACTACACCTTCGTCTTTCTGAAGAATGCTGTTTTTGCATTCTTCCCAGGTGAAACTTAGTAGTACTTAGGCGATGCATCCTCTGATGCATCGTCTATTTAGTACTACTTTTCACCTTCTACTTTTCACCTTCTACTTTTCACCTTCTACTTTTCACCTTTTATGCCATCTGTTCTGATAATGAACTTCACGCTTCCGTTTGTTCCATCTGCTGTCTTAGAGAATGTTGTATACTCCTCACCAGCTTCCATCACTGCATCGATACGGTCTAACAGTGACTTCACATCTCCGTTATATGCATCAGCCAGCTTTTCGATTGCCTTCTCATCGAACTCTTCCATACCATCTGCTAAGGTATTCGAACCTTCGAGTAACTCTGTTACACCGGATGTAAGTTTACCGTTGTTCGATACCAGTGTATCTGCACCGGTCTTTAACTTGGAGATGCTGCCTGTAAGTGTAGGAACGCTCTTATTTAAGGTATCTGTTCCGGTTGCAACTGCCTGTGCAAGTGTGATCAGGTTATATCCGGTTGCTGCATCCTTTGCTTCGATTGCAGATGCGATGGTCTGTTTGCCCTGCTCAGCAACGGTTACTGCTGTCTGTTTTGCTGCCTCAGATGCTCCGCTATATGCTGCTTCTCCGGCTACGCCCTGTGCTCCGGCTACTGCTGCTGTTCCAGCTACGCCCTGTGCTCCGGCTACTGCTGCTGTTCCGGCTACGCCCTGTGCTCCGGCTACTGCTGCTGTTCCGGCTACACCCTGTGCTCCGGCTACTGCTGCGCTCTTTGCTGCACTCTTTGCTGCTGTTACTGCTGCCTCTCCGGCTACACCCTGTGCTCCGCTGACTGCTGCAGACTTTGCTACTTCTGTTGCTCCACTATAAGCTGCCTGTGCTGCTACATTTTCAGAAACCTCTTTTATCTTCTGTACAGATGCTGTTGCAATCTCTGGTGCAGCTCCATCTGCGATATTACTGATAATTTTAGAGCTTGTTGAAGAAATAGCTCCTGTAACCTGTGCGCTAGCCATATACTGTGCTGTTATAGTCTCTATCTGCTGTTTTACTGCTGCTGCCACCTGCTCATCATTAAGAGTTGGCTGGCTTGCCTTAATAGATGCTGTAAGGTTTGGTCCAAGTGCAGCATTCAGAGCACCATATACAATCTGCTGTGTATAAGTCGTTAAGCCGCTTTCTACACCGCTCTGTAATGTAGTATTTGTTGTAAGCTGATTCTTTAATAAAGCAGTTGTGTTTGCTACACTGTTGGCAAAATTATTCTCATTATTCGGATCATCAAACTGATTATCCACGGTTGCCTTTGCAGCCGCCTGAATCTCAGTCTTTTTAGCCTTTACACCTGCTACTGCTGCTGCCTCGATCGTATCCTTCTGTGCTGTAACAGAATCAGAAACCTGCTGCCTGATGGTATCTGCGGAGTCTGTAACTGCCTTCTCTGCACTTTCTTCGATCGTGCTCTTCTGCTTGTTTACTTCGTCGGTTGCTGCCTTGGCGATCGTATCCTTCTGCTTGTTTACTTCAGCAGTTGCTGCCTTGGCGATCGTATCCTTCTGCTTATTTACCTCAGCAGTTGCTGCCTTGGCGATTGTATCCTTGCTTGCTGTTACTGCATCTGTTGCTTTCTTCTGGATGGACTCCTTCTGTGCAGCTAAGGTATCATCTACCTGCTTGGTCAGAGCATTCTTCTCATCCTCTGTCATCTTTGTATTCAGTGTCTGATCTAACTTTGCAATCGCACTGTTGATTGCAGAAGCACCGGTATTTAAGGTGTCAGCAGATCCACCAAGTCCGGAGGTTGCTGTATTTAACTGACCAAGATATCCGTCTAAAGTATCTGCTCCCTTTGTATACGAATCGATTGCATCCTTTAAGGTGCCCATTCCGTCTGCAAGCTTATCGCTTCCGTCTACCAACTGGGAAGATGCATCTGTCATATCTGCGATGGTATCATCTAACTTGGATAAGTCAATACTTCCGGTTGTATCCATGGAGCTGAGTAACTCTGTCGTTGCCATTGTCATGGTCATATCCAAAGAGAAGTCTTCTACATCAGCAGTTACTTCTACATAATCCGGGATCTCTACATCCGTATCGAAGTCATCCTCATCTACATTTAAGCTATCCTTTAAGCCCGGCATTGCGATTCCGACTACTACGTTATTCTTTCCATCAGAGATAACTTTTCCGTTATTAACAGAAACATTTGAGAAGTTGTCATTTAAGATCATTCCGGTTACAACAGAGAATGGAACATATACATCGGTATCTTTTCCGTCAATCTTCTTTGTTACCTTCTCATTGTTGGTATAATCGAAACGGATCGTTACCTTTCCACTCTTTCCTGCAAGTTCTTCCGGCTCAATCTCTTTTCCATCTAACATATAAGTAACTTTCTGAGTGATCGGTGTTTCCTTATCGGTTGTTCCCTGATAGTAGATATCCTTTCCGTCTGCCTGCCAGGTCAGCTTCTCACCATCCTGTGAAAAGGTCTCATCACCCTTTACATTCTGGATATCCTTCAGATCAGATGCATCCTCTAAGCTGTCCTTTTTATCCGGGTTCTTTAACCAGTCGCTGACGATAGTCTTATTTACATTACCCTTTGCATCGGCGATCATGTATACGGTTTCATCTTTTCCGATCTCTTTTTCATTCTTTGTGCTGTCTGCAATGCTGCCGACTGCATCCTTTAAGCTGTCCTCGGCATCATCTGTTTCGGTATCTTCCACCGGGGTCTCTGTGCTCTCTGCTACAACTGCTTCTCCTGCTGTCTTTGCAGCACTTACGGAGTATACACCATATCCGGTTCCTGCAACAGCAACTACTAACATACCTGCAACAACACGGATCACATATTTATTTCTGAACTTTGTCTTTAATTCTGAATACTTCATATTCTTCTCTCCTTTTCCTATTTGCTGATTTCTGGTTTGAATCCTTTACTTGTATTTATAATCAGTTTATCAAATACCATGAACATGGCAGGTAAGATAAACGCTACAACAAGCAGACTGATAATTGCGCCTCGTGCAAGTAATGTACACAGAGAACTGATCATATCGATACTGGAATAAAGTCCAACACCGAAGGTTGCTGCAAAGAAACTCAATGCACTTACGAATACAGACTGTAAGGAGCTGTTCAGTGCATAGGAGATTGACTCCTGCTTACCGGAACCGCCATGTCTTGCTTTCTTATACTTATTCGTCATAAGAATTGCATAATCGACGGTTGCACCTAACTGGATCGTACCGATTACGATCGATGCGATAAACGGTAATACCGTTCCTGTATAGGAAGGAATACCCATATTGATAAAGATTGCAAATTCAATAACCGCTACTAAGATAACCGGCAGTGAAATTGATTTTAATACCACTGCGATAATGATAAAGATCAATACGATGGATACGGTACTTACGGTCTTAAAGTCCTTATCGGTGATCGTGATCAGATCCTCGGTACAAGGTGCTTCACCGATTAACATTGCAGTCGGATCATACCGTTTGATGATCTCCTTGATCTCATCACACTGTGCGTTTACTTCATCAGATGCCGTCTTATATTCAGACATTACATAGATCATCTGATTTTTCCCATTATCAAGCATATCTGTGATCATATCCGGAAGCATTTCCTGTGGAACTGTCGGTCCTAAAACAGAATCCTTACCCATTGCAAGTACAACACCGTCTACGTTACTGATCTCATCGATCATAGCTGCTGCATCCTTCGAAGAAAGATTGCTGTCTGCCAAGATCATGTGGGTTGCTCCCATGTCGAAATCTTCTTCCAGCTTGTTGTTTGCCTTGACACTGTCAAGGTCTGACGGAAGTGTTCCGGCCAGATCATAATATACCTCATTGTGTGTATAACCGTAAAGTGCCGGTCCTAAGATCACTAAGAATAACACGATGAAAACCGGGTACTTCTTTGATACAAAGTTACCAATACGTCCCAGATCCGGGATAATTGCCTTATGTCTTGTCTTCTCGATTGCCTTGTCAAATACAAGGATCATGGAAGGAAGGATCGTAACACAACCGATTACTCCAAGTACAACACCCTTTGCCATTACAATACCAAGATCCATACCTAAGGTAAAGGTCATGAAACACATTGCTACGAAGCCTGCAACTGTTGTAATGGAGCTTCCGACAACAGATGTGATCGTGTTTGAAATCGCATGTGCCATTGCACGGTTCTTATCTCCCGGGAAACGTTCCTGATTCTCCTGGTAACTGTGCCACAGGAAGATGGAGTAGTCCATTGTTACTGCAAGCTGTAATACCGCTGCAAGTGCCTGTGTAATAAATGAAATCTCACCGGCAACAAAGTTGGTTCCTAAGTTATAAACAATTGCCATTCCGATACTTAATAAGAAGAATACCGGAATCAGGAAGGAATCCATCGTAAGTGCAAGCACTACTGCGGATAATCCTGCTGCAATTACTACATACATCACTGCCTCGCTGTTACAGATCTTCTTGATGTCTGTTACGACTGCGGACATACCGCTTAAGAAGCACTGATGATCGGTCAGTCCACGGATTTCTTCGATCGCATCTAAGGTTTCATCTGCTGACATCGATGTGTCAAAGGTTGTGATCATTAAGGTGCTGTTTTTCTCTTCATTATTAAATGCATCCTTGATCTCATCCGGGAGAACATCCATTGGGATAGAAATATCTGCTAAGGTATCATACCAGATTACATCTTTGACATGATCTACGTTCTTGATCTTATTCTCGAGATCAACAACGCCCTTTTCGTCCATCCCCTCGACGACGCATACCGAAAAAGCTCCGGTACCGAACTCATTCAACAGGATATCCTGTCCTTCCATTGTCTCAATGTCATCCGGCAGATATGATAAAATATCATAATTGATCCGGGTGTTAAAATAACCCAGCGCAGCCGGTATCAGTAACAAAAAACTGATGATCAGAATTGGGATTCTGAACTTAACGACTTTTTTTCCAAACTTAATCATTTTCTCACACTCTCTTTCCTTTTA
>ERZ1034873.502-NODE-502-length-20945-cov-6.875826_pt1 | contig 20945 bp, 17 predicted proteins | sample MGYA00520689_ERZ1034873 | MGnify/ENA primary metagenome ERZ1034873 (study PRJEB33766, sample SAMN09781722) | gut metagenome | biome: gut microbiome | host: Homo sapiens | place: Madagascar | study: EMG produced TPA metagenomics assembly of the PRJNA485056 data set...
AGATTATACATACGCGGAGTTAAAAAAATTTAACTTTAATAAAACACACCCGGAATATGAGAAAGAAGAGATACCAACATTAGAGGAAGTTTATCAGTTGATAAAGCCGACGGATCTCACCATTAATGTGGAAATGAAGACCGGAAACACGTTTTATCCGGGAATGGAAGATAAGGTTTTAGAACTGACAAAAAAATATGACATGATGGATCGTATCATAGTTTCCTCATTCAATCATTATACGATCCGCAGCATGAAGGAAAAATGCCCGGAATTAAAAACAGGTGCACTGTATGCGGATGGAATTATAAATGCGGTCGATTATGTGGCGGATGTTGTGCGGGCAGATGCTCTGCATCCGGGGTGGACGAAAATTTTTTATCCAAATTATCTGGAGGACTGCAGGCGGAGAAATATATTAGTGCATGTATGGACGATCAATAATGAGAAAGACATGCGGCGCTGCTGTGAGATGGGACTCGATGCAATTATTACGAACTATCCGGATGTGGCGAGAAAAGTGGTGGATGAGCACCAGAGATGAAATACATCCCGCTCTTGACATCCACCCAACCACGCAATACATATACTTGCATATGCAACTATTGGAGGCGCAAGTAATGTTGAAACGAGTTTTTTCTCATATGAAAGAATATAAGAAATATGCATGGTTAGGTTTGTTATGCATTGGCGTGGAGGTGGTCTTTCTTGTGGCACTGCCGACGTTAGCAGTGTTTTTAATTCTTATCATTATCAATGTCGGACCGCTTTACGGGCGCATGCAGAGTGCAATCGACCAGGTAAACCGGTGCATTCAGGAAAATCTTACGGCAATCCGTGTTGTGAAATCCTATGTCAGAGGCGATTACGAAGTGGAAAAATTCGGTGTCGTCAATGAAAATTTAAAATCAGAGTCCGAAAAGGCGTTTGGAACGGCAGTGTTGAACATGCCAGCCATGCAGTTTGTCATGTATGGGACAATCCTTGGAATCCTTTTGATCGGTGGAAGGCTGATCAATGAGGGGCAGATGACGATCGGACAGCTTACAAGTTTTTTGAGTTATGTATTGCTGATCCTCAATTTTAGAGTTATTTTGTTAAAAAGTGTCAAAAGAGTGATATTGACGAGTCAGTTCAGTTATAGAGATGATGAAAGAAAATGATTAATATAAAGATACACCAGAAGAGAGGTGGATTTATATTAACCTGTCACAGAGAGGAGAAAATCTATGAAAAAAAGAATATTAGCAGCTATGCTTACTATGTCTATGGTCATGTCCATGACAGCATGCGGAAATTCAGAAGAGGGAGGATCAAAAGATTCTGCTAAAAATAGCGGTAATGGGGATGAACCATATACAGTTACCATGGTCCTGAATGGAAGCACACAGCCGGATGAAGAAAGAATCGAACAAAAAATCAATGAGATTCTTGAACCGGAACTTAATGCGAATCTTGATATTGTTGTGCTGCCGTGGGCAAGTGCAAGCCAGCAGTTACAGCTTATGTTATCAGGGGATGAAAAAATTGATGTCTTTTATACCCAGGCAACCAATGCAGTGCAGTATATGAATGCAGGACAGATTGTAGACATGTCTGAACTGATCGATAAATATGGAACAAACATCAAACAGATTTATGGAGAGGATATAGCTAAGATCAATCAGGTCGAAGGCTTTGTATATGGCGTGCCAAATCAGATTGAACGAGGAAGTATTCCTGCCATATTTATGAGAAAAGATCTGGTGGAAAAGTACAATATTGATACAACACAGATTAAAGAACCAAAAGATCTGGAAAGTGTTTTTGAGACAGTAAAAGCGGGAGAGCCGGATATGACAATGTTATATTCGAGCAGTGAGAATGATGCACCGGCTACAAGATTATTCCGTGGAGATACTCTGTCAGATAACAATTATCTTGGTGTACTCATGGATCAGACGAACAGCACAAAATTAGAAAACTTCTTTGCGACAGACTGGTTTAAAGATACAACTACCATGCTGCATAACTGGTATCAGAAGGGATATATCAGCCAGGATGCAGGAACTAACACAGAGAACTGGAGAACAGTATGCAAGGCTGGAAATTTATTTTCACTGTTTTTTTCTTATCATCCTGGAACACCGGTAGAATTTGAAAGCTCCACCGGCTATGATTTTGAGATCGTGCCATTTTATAATGAACCGATCATAAATAGCTCATCCTATAATGGTGTTACATTCTCAATTGCCCAGAATTCAGAAAATCCGGAGAAAACAATGGAAGTACTGGATTATATCTACGGAAGTTCAGAGATCATGAATCTTTTAAACTGGGGTGAACAGGATAAAGACTATGTGATAGAAGATGCTGATAATGGCATTATCAATTTCCCGGAAGGAATCACTTCTGATAATGCAGGCTATAACTTAAACCTTGGATGGGAATTGCCAAATCAGTTTATTGCTTATAAATGGACTGGTTCAGATCCGCAATTATGGGAAAAAATGGAAGAATTTAACGGTTCTGCAAAGAACTCCAAAGCAGTAGGATTTTTATTTGACAGCAGTAATTATTCAAGTGAGATCGCAGCTCTTTCCAATATTGTAAAACAATACAGCGGAGCACTTTACAGCGGTTCCGGAGATCCAGATGAACTTATTCCGGAATTGTTAGAAGCATTAGATGATGCGGGAATCAATGAAGTAATCCAGGCAAAACAGGAACAGTTAGATGCTTTTCTTGCAGCAAAATAATCAGGTTCAGAAGGAAAGTCCCACAGATACAACGTGGGACTTTTTCATAAAAGGAGAAACTTATGAAGAAGAAAAAGAACAAAGTTAAGGAATATCTGCCGCTCTATCTGATGATGCTTCCGGGATTATTATATCTGCTGATCAATAATTATCTTCCGATGACAGGTATTATACTTGCTTTCAAAAAGTTGAATTTTTCAAAAGGAATTTTGGCAAGCCCGTGGGCAGGACTGGATAATTTTAAATTTTTGTTCTCGTCAAAAGATGCCTGGATTATTACAAGAAATACATTGCTATATAATATAGCGTTTATTCTTGTCAATATGGTCGTTGGAATTGCAATCGCAATTTTAATCTGTGAAGTTAAGAACACAGAAATGAAAAAAATATACCAGAGTGCTATATTATTGCCATTTTTGATGTCGATGGTCATTTTAAGCTATATTGTGTATGCACTTTTAAGTGCCGAAAATGGTCTTGTAAACAATACGATCCTGCCATTACTGCATATAGATCCGATCCAGTGGTATCAGAAACCAAAATACTGGCCGGCGATCCTTATCATTGCAAATTGCTGGAAAGGGGTAGGATATGGATGCCTGATTTATATTGCATCTCTGATCGGTATTGATCCGACTTATTATGAGGCAGCAAGACTCGATGGAGCCACAAAGTGGCAGGAAATCACAAAAATCACCTTGCCATGCCTGGTACCGACAATCATTACGCTGTTATTATTGAGCATTGGAAGAATCTTCTATTCTGATTTTGGATTATTTTATCAGGTTCCGATGAACTCCGGTGTGTTGTTCCCAACAACAAACGTAATTGATACGTATGTATATCGTGCATTGATCGAACAGGGAAATATCAGTATGTCATCCGCAGCGGGTGTATACCAGTCATTAGTAGGTTTTGTCATTGTCATGTTAAGTAACTGGATCGTTAGACGTGTAGATAAAGACAGAGCATTGTTTTAGGAGGAGAGTCCATTATGACAAATTCAAAAAAAACAAAGAGATACCAGTTTTGGATCAATCTGATACTGATAGTGATGACATTGACTATTATTTTACCATTTTTGCTGGTATTTATTTCATCCATCACGGATGAAACAGTGTTGATCCGGAATGGATATTCCTTTTTCCCGGAAAAAATAAGTTTTTATGCATATCAGTATATTATCAGACAGGGAGAGAAAATCATCCGTGCATATGGTGTTACGATTCTTATTACAGTAGTAGGTACCTTTTTTAATCTGATGTTTTCAGCATTACTGGCATATCCGCTGTCTGTGAAGACCTTGCCTTATAGAAGGCAGATTACTTTTTTTGTATTTTTTACAATGTTATTTAATGGCGGTTTAGTACCTACATATCTGATGTATGTAAATTATTTTCATATAAAAAATACAATATGGGCACTGATAATTCCTAATTTGTTGCTGAGTGCGAACAATGTGCTGATGATACGGAGCTATTTTATGACAAGTATTCCGGAAGCATTGTATGAAGCGGCAAAAATTGATGGCGCAGGACATACAAAAATCTTTTTTCAGATTACGTTTCCACTTGGTAAACCTATCCTTGTAACCATGGGATTATTTTCGGCACTGGCATATTGGAATGACTGGACAAATGGTTTATACTATTTATCAGGAAATCAGGGACAGAAATTATATAGTATCCAGAATCTTTTGAATCAGATGATCACTGATATCCAGTATCTTGCAAGCGGTAAGGTTGCCGGAAATATAGGGGCAGAAGTTGCAAAACTTCCGACAACATCCATAAGGATGGCAATTGCTTTTATAGCAATGCTTCCATTATTTATCATTTATCCGTTTTTACAGAAATATTTCGCAGAGGGTATTACGCTAGGGGCAGTAAAAGGTTAAGGGAACATCATAGCGTTTGGGAAGAAGATGAATCTAAAAAGACGAAAAAAGAAATCTTTAGCACAACAGAGTAAGCAAATACTAATTTTAATGACAGTCATTCTGGTAATTATTCTGGGAGGATGCACTTATGTTTTAAACAAAACAAGTGGGCAGATTTACGAACAGATGAGCCAGATGGCACAGTTGTATGCACAGGAGCTTGACAATCGTTTTTTGAGGATCAGCCGGAATCTTTTTTCTACGATCATGGATACTAACGAGACAAATGCCACATTCTGGGGAAATGTCAATCTGATGAAGAATGGGGATTATTCGGAGTATGCGATCGGAAAACTCAGAGAAGAATATTTTTCTTCAGCATGGGAATATGGAACGGAATACAGGATTTTTTTATACACAAACGATACGGATAAATTATATCAGCTTTCCCTGTCTTCGGATGGAAATTACACAATGTCACCCGAGATTGCAACGTCTATCCGTGAGCAGATAGACAAATTAGATGAAAAGACATATGCAGTGAAGCGGAAGTGGGATGTTTTGGAGTGTGATAATGAGGTATATATCTGCAAAATTGCACAAAAAAATGGAATTGCCTTAGGATGCATTGTAAATGTAAAAAGTATCTTAGAACCATTCTCAAAGCTTTCGTTGGGAAAGCATGGATATGTAAGCCTTGTCGATCAGGATGAGGTCTGTATAGGTATGTTAGACCAGAGTGGAATCATATCAGAGCCGCAAAGTATGAATACCAAAAATACTTATACGATCCATCAGGGATTATCCAGAGCACCCTTTGAGATCAGGATCGGGATCTCTTTAGGAGGTGTCTTAAGCCTGATGGCAGGAAGTCTGCTCGGAATGACAGTATTGATCTTTATGATTCTTATTATGAGTGGGATTTTACTTTTTCATGTGTATTCCAATATTATGAAACCGCTTAAAGTGTTCACACAAAACCTTCAGCAATATGATGAGGGTGGATATATGCTGAACATGACGGAAGGAAATCTGCTTGAATTAGAGCAGATTGATGGAAAATTCCGTACAATGATCCATCAGATCCGTAAATTGAAGATCACGCTGTATGAACGGGAATTAGAGAAACAGAAAATCGAGATGGATTATCTGAAAATGCAGATCCGGCCACATTTTTATTTGAATTGCCTGAATTTTATTTACAGCATGATCGACTTTGGCGATTATGAACACGCAAGGGCAATGACAAAAATCACTTCGGATTATCTTTCATATATTTTTCGGAATACAACGGACAGAGTTTTGGTTTTAGCGGAATCAAAGCATTGTGAAGATTATTTAAAAATCCTGCTGCTGCGGTATCCGGATAAGTTTACCTATTATTTTGAAGTTCATGATGAGGTGGCAGATGCGGAGATATTTCCATTCTTAATACAGGTTTATGTTGAAAATGCTGCAAAACAGGCATTGATGGCAGATGAAAAAATGCTGATCTCAGTTACGGTATATCCTGAGGACAGGGACGATGAAAAATACGTTAATATTTTTATATCGGATACGGGAAAAGGATTTCCAGACGAAATATTATGTAAACTGCAAAAAGGACAAAGCATTTCTGACCATGGAAAGCATATCGGTATTTGGAACTGTATGAGGCGGTTTCAGTATTATTATGGGGATCAGGGAGAGATCCATTTCAGCAATAGTCCATTAGGTGGTGCCGTTGTGGATATTCATGTTCCATATAAAATCGGAAGGAGCGATACACAGGAATGAAATTATTGCTGGTGGATGATGAACGTTATGTGATTGAAAGTATAAAGAAAAATATCTGCTGGGAGCGGACAGGTATAACTGAGATTTATACAGCATTTACTATGAAACAGGCGCAGGAAATTATAACAGCTGTTAAAATGGACATTATTATCAGTGATATTGTGATGCCTGCTGCAACAGGATTTGATCTGGTGCAATGGGTGCGTGAGCAGAACTTCAGGATACAGGTTATTTTTCTGACCAGTTATGCGGAATTTGACTATGCAAGACGTGCGATACAGCTGGAAAGCGTTGAATATCTGTTAAAACCAATTGATTTTGAAAAACTGGAAGAAGCATTAAAAAAAGCAGAACAGGCAGTGCTTCAGGAAAAACATATAGAAAAACTTACAGAAGCGAGTGAGCAGTGGGAAAAAGACAGGACAATCCTGCAAAAGGATATCTGGAGAAATCTATTAAGCGGTAACATGACACAAAACCAGTTCTGCGAATCTGCAAAAAGGATGGATCTGTATCAGGATGGATTGATATATTTTAAACTGATCTGTTTTTATATGGATCATAAAGCGGAAGAGACACAAAAGTGGGAACCTTCCACCATCGAATTTATCATGCAAAATGTGTTGACGGAGTTATTTAATTCCTTTTATACCAGAGTGGACACTGTATTTTGTGAAAATGAATGTCGATACTGGGTGGTTCTGTCAACGGATAAAATGCCGGAAGAAGGAGAAAAAATAAGGGAAAAAGATCTGCTCGATCATTTTGTGCAATGGATGACAGATCATGTGCATTCCTATTTTTGGTGTGGAGCGGGAAATTGGAGTGGATTTTCTGAAGTGACTGCACAGACTGACGATTTGCGGAAGATGCGCGAAAGCAGTCTGTCGGTATGGAACGAGGTTATATATCTGTATGAGTTCCAACCAAGTGGAACAGTCTATAAAAATCCGGAGCTGGATACATGGAAAACCCTTTTGGCAGGGGAGGAAGTGGAAGCAGTCATAGCAAGCATACGCAGTTATCTGGAGACAGTCAGGAAGAATGAGATGATCACGCGGCAGTTTTTGCTGTCATTAAGGACGGACGTTACACAGATGGTGTATGTATGGCTGTCAGAGATGGGGATTTATGCCAATGCACTTTTTTCAGATAAAGAGAGTGAGAATTACATGCTTGGCGCTGTAAATGGATTTAACGAAATGATGGAGTATGTAGAAAATCTGATACGGAAAGCGGTTGGATATAAATTATATATTACAAAAGAAGACTCTGTCGCAGATCAGATATGTACCTATATTGACAGTCATTTCAGGGAAGAGATACACAGAGATGAACTGGCAGAGTTAGTCTATTTGAATACAGACTATATGTCTCGGATGTTCAAAAAAGAAAAGGGAGTATCTATAAGCAATTATATATTGCAGAAAAGGGTAGACGAAGCAAAAAAACTTTTATGTGGCAGCAGTCTTCCAATCAATACAGTTTCATTACATATTGGATATAGTAATTTTTCCTATTTTACAAAAATGTTTAAGGAAAATACAGGCTTGACGCCGCTGGAATATAGAAGAAAATTTGGAGAGGGAGTACGCATATGACAGAACAGAAATTAATAGAACTCTTGCAGGATATGTCACTGGAAGAAAAAGTAAATCAGATGAGCCAGGTGACAGGAGGATTTTTTAATGGGGAGATCGTTGTCACAGGTCCTATGGCGGATAAGGGATTTACAGAAGACAATGTAAATCTTGCAGGATCAGTCATCGGATCCATGGGCGCTGAAACCCTGAAAAGTATACAAAAAAACTATATGGAAAAGCATCCGCACCATATTCCATTACTGTTTATGTTAGATGTCATAAATGGTTATAAGACAGTGTTTCCAATTCCGCTTGCGCAGGGAGCTTCCTTTGAACCGGAATTGTCAGAACAGTGTGCATCTGTGGCAGCAAAGGAGGCTTCGGTCAGTGGTCTTCATGTGACATTTGCTCCTATGACAGATCTGGTCAGAGATGCAAGGTGGGGACGTGTCATGGAATCAACAGGAGAAGATCCTTACCTGAACAGTTTGTTCTGTGCAGCAATGGTGCGCGGATTTCAGGGAAACAGCTTAAAAGATAATTATGCAATCGCAGCATGTGTCAAACATTTTGCAGGATATGGTGCACCGACTGCGGGAAGAGATTATAATACGGTAGAACTTTCAGAACATACATTTAGAGAGTTTTATCTGCCGTCGTATCAGGCGGGAATCGATGCAGGTGCAGCTCTTGTCATGACATCTTTTAATACAGTCAACGGAATTCCGGCAACCGGAAATAAAAAGTTGATGCGGGACATTTTGAGAGAGCAGATGAAGTTCGATGGTGTACTTATATCAGACTGGGCAGCCATCGAAGAGATCATTTACCACGGATATTGTGCAGACAGAGAAGAAGCAGCAATGCGCGCAGTGGAAGCAGGTGTAGATATTGATATGATGACAGGTATTTACTGTGAAAATCTGTGTCAGATGGTCAGGGATGGAAAAATAAAAGAAGAACTTATAGATGAGGCATGTCTTCGTATCCTGCGGCTTAAAAATAATCTGGGTCTCTTTGAGAATCCATATAAAGATGCAGATCAGAAAAAAGAAAAGGAATACATTTTATGTGAGGAACACCGGAATCTGGCGAGGGAAGCTGCAAGAAAATCTTTTGTTTTGTTGAAAAACGAGGAACATATCCTGCCTTTAAGTCAAGAGAAAAAGATAGCCTTTATTGGTCCATATGTAGATAACAGAAATTTACTTGGAGCCTGGTCATTTATAGGAGATGCCAAGGATGTTATGACTCTGCATGAGGCAGTACAGGAACAGTACACTTTAGAAAACAGTACATTTTGCCAGGGGTCGCCAATGTTAGGGGCGGATATATGTCTGGAAGGATTTGGAGAACAGCAGCAGCAATCTTATACGCAGGAGCAGGAGAATCATATGCTGCAAGAGGCAGTACAGGCAGCAAAAGAGGCAGATATGGTTGTACTTGCAATAGGAGAAGACCGTTTACAGTCGGGAGAAGCAACCAGTAACGCAAATATCAGAATCCCTAAGGTACAGGAAGCATTGCTTGATAGAATTACGGAAGTCAATCAAAATATTGTAGTGGTTTTATTTTCAGGACGGCCGTTAGACATACGTGAAATAAACAAAAAGGCAAAAGCTATCCTTCAGGTGTGGCTGCCTGGAACAGAAGGGGCGCGGGCAATTGTGGACACTTTATTTGGAAAGTATAATCCAAGTGGGAAACTGCCTATGAGCTTTCCATATTGTGTAGGACAGGTACCAGTACATTATAATGAATATTCAACAGGACGCCCACATATAGAAGGCAAAGATAAAGACAGATTCCGCTCGAAATATCTGGATATTCCAAATGAGCCATTGTATCCATTTGGATATGGCCTGAGTTACACAACATTTGAGGTATCAGATATTCATTTAGATCGGACATGGATGGATACATCGGGACAGATTGAAGCGGAGGTGACTGTAAAAAATACAGGAAACTGCACGGGAACAGAAACCCTGCAGCTTTATATCCATGATATTGCGGCTTCTGTAGTGCGCCCGGTCAAAGAATTGAAAGATTTTAAGAAGGTTACGCTTTTGCCTGGAGAGGAAAAAAAGGTAGTCTTTACCATAACAGAACAGGAACTGCGTTTTTTGACAGAGGATGGAATCTATGCGAGCGAAGCAGGAGAATTTGAAATATTTATCGGAAAAGACAGTTTGACAGGTAATAAAGCTTCATTTGTATTGAAAAAATGATCTGCATAAGTCTGAGATTTTTCATGATACTCTAAATAGAATGTCATCGGTTATGATACAGCATTTATGTGAAGAAATTTAAGAGCCCGGCTTCGAAAAAGTCGGGCTCTTGGTATAAAATGAATGTATGATCAATGGAATCTCCGGAGTGAGCTTTACCTGGCAAAGCTGATACTGCACTCACGGAAAAAGGATGTGAGATGGCAGATAAAGTTATTGAGATATTTGAGATGACAGATGGTATAATGAAAAGCGGCATGAGTGAAAAGGAGAAATGCAATGGGCTATTTAATTTCAGAGACAACAAAAGAAGAGCGGGAGAAAATCGTGGCGGAATCATTAGGAAATATTGATGCAGCCTGTGATGGCTGCATGTCCGGACTCGTGGAAATGTACCAGGATTACATCGACGGGAAAAAAGAACTGCGTGAGATCAATATGGAGTTCAATGCCCGCTATGTAAAAAGTGAGGATATGCCGGGAAGAGAAGGCTGTGGATATCAGGGAAGATAAGGAGGAAAATTAAATGAGTTTTGTAAAAGGAATCCATCATGTATGTTTGAAATGCAGCAGTGAAAAGGAGTATGAGGAGGTCATCCATTTTTACAGGGATGTACTGGGACTTTTCGTGGCACGCACATGGACGGAAGGAATCATGTTTGAGACAGGAGCAGGGCTGATTGAGGTTTTTAATAATGCAGGGTCACCACTGCCACAGGGGGCGAGCCGCCATTTTGCGCTGGCGACTGATGATGTGGATGCGTGTGTGAAAGCTGTGAGAGATGCCGGATATGAGGTATTTATTGAACCAAAAGATATTGAGATCCAGTCAAACCCGGGTTTTCCGGCACGAATTGCATTTTGCAAGGGACCGCTGGGGGAAGATATTGAGTTTTTTCAGGAGAAATAAAAATAATAAAAAAATGAAGGAAGAGTTGACACACTCATATTGTGGTATGTTAACTCTTTTTTTGTAAAAGAGTTTTAATGACAGAAGATGAATTCCTAAAAGCAGCCGGATTTGAAAAAAAGAGAGTGCGGGCAGCTTTGGCAGCAGATGTTGAAAATTAAAGTCAACTAAAATTTACGAAAAACCAGTTATCAAACCCACCAGGACATGGTATAATGGTAAAAATGTACTATTTATGTGCAGGAGCAAAAGGGGGAGCGTAAGTTATGACATTTGCGATTGAATGGCTGGCACTTCACATATTTGGTGTACTTGTGGCTTTTGCTTTACTGGTGATCGTTTTCCGGAAAGAAGATACAAACTATAAAGGGGAGCTTATTTTAACGATTGCCTGTTGTCTGGTGACACTTGTGGCAAAAAGCATTTACATTGTGGGCGGTCAGAAAGAAACTATGGTCGTGATCGGAAAAATGGAATACCTGGGAAAATGTTTTGGTAATTTCTGTGCTCTCATGTTTATGATACGCTGGAAAAATATAAAAATCCCTCAGTGGGCGATTCATCTGCTTCTTGTGGTAAACATGGGATTTTATGTTATGATCGCAACCGTTGATTATCATCATCTATACTATAAAGATTACTGGCTGGCTCCTTCGAAGGCAAACCTGAACGGATATACGCTGGAAATCTCTCCAGCACCAATGTACTATGTCTATATGGCTTTCTTACTGGCAGAAATCATGACCACGATCGGCATCATCATCTCTTCCTACTGCTCTCAGAGAAGTATGCCCAATAAAGGAAAAATCCATTTCCTTATGATCGCAGCGATGCTTTCACCAATGCTCCTGTTGTCTCTGCGCATTCTAAAAATTCTAAAAGGAGATGATCCAACACCTCTTGGAATTCTGTTGTCCTGTATCTTTATGAGCATTGCCGTTGTAAAATACGGCTTGTTTGATCCTGTTAAAAATGCAAAAAATTATATTATTGATAATCTGAAAGAAGCTGTCATTGTAACAGATGCGGATCACCGTTTCCTTTTTTTAAATTCGATGGCGGATAAAATTATTACTTCTATAAATAAGGAACAGGGATATTGCACGGATGATAAGATATATGCATTTATTCAGGGCAGTCAGGATTTTTTTGACTGGAAAGACCGGCATTATCAGGTGGAAGAAACAGTGTTAAAGGACAATGAACTGATACAGGGATATATGATGACGATTGTTGATGTGACAAAGATCATAGAGCAGAACCATCTGATGAAGCGTCTTGTATTACAGACGGAAGATGCCAACCGTGCCAAAACCAACTTCGTTTCGAATATGTCACATGAGATACGTACGCCGATGAACTCTATTGTGGGAATTACAGAGATTTTACTGCGTTCCCGGCATTCACCGAAGGAGCAGGAATATCTGTTGAATATTCAGAGTTCCGGGCGTGTGCTTCTTACAATCATCAATGATGTGCTGGATTGTTCAAAGATGGAAGCCGGTAAAATGCAGCTGTTTGATGAACCGTATGATACATGTTCATTGTTTCATGATCTGAGGATCAGTATGGAAAACAGGATCGGACATTCCGGTCTGGAACTGATCTATGATATTGATCAGGATATTCCATGTAAGCTGAAAGGGGATATGGGGCGTATCCGTCAGGTCATCATAAACCTGGTGAATAACGCCATTAAATATACAGAGAAAGGCAGCGTCCGCTTTTCCGTGCATGTCAGACAGAAAAATACGGATAAAGTAATGCTTTATTATGAGGTGGCAGATACCGGAATCGGAATCCGCAAAGAAGATCAGAAAATTCTGTTCGATGCGTTTCAGCGCGTGGAGATGGACAGAAACCGTTATGTGGAAGGAACCGGACTGGGCTTGACAATTTCCCAGAATTTAGTCAATATGATGGGAGGGGTTATCGAAGTAGAAAGTGAATACGGAAAGGGAAGCAGGTTTTTCTTTACGATAGAACAGACAATCATTGATCCGACGCCTGTTTCTGCGGTAAATTATAATGGGCAGAAAGATAATGTGACGGAAAAAGAAGCGGAATGTCTGTTTATTGCCCCGGAGGCACACATTTTACTTGTGGATGATAACGAATTGAATCTTGTGGTGGCAAAAGAACTGCTAAAACCTCTCCGGATGCAGATCGATACGGCAGAAAATGGACTGCAGGCAGTAAAAATGGTCAGGGGCAGCCAGTATGATCTGGTGCTGATGGATCACATGATGCCGGTTATGGATGGAATAGAAGCTGCAAAAGCTATTCGTGCACTGCCGGAGGACAAGTATCAGAATCTTCCAATCATCGCACTCACTGCGAATGCAATGGTAGATGCCAGAAAGGAATTCCTGAATGCAGGAATGAATGGTTTCGTTGCAAAACCAATTGATTTTACACGGATTTGTAACCAGCTGAAACTGTGGCTACCAAAAGATCTTGTGCGTGATGTCCCGAAGGAGGAGGCAAAGAAGCTTCTTACAGATGATCTCTCTGACCGTGAGATACAACCGGAAAATCCGCAGACGGAATTTTCATTTGGGGAGGGAGTAAAGCACTGTGGTTCGAAAGCAGCACTTATGAAAACAATCCGGATTTTTTACCGCACAATCGACAGTAAGGCAAATAAGATCGAACAGTGCCTGAAAGAAGGGCTGATCAGTGACTATGTCATTGAAGTACATGCGCTAAAAAGTTCCGCACTTCTGATCGGTGCAGTACCGTTGTCGGAGGCGGCAAAGGAACTTGAAAGTTATGGGAAACAGGGAAAGACAGAGGTGCTAGAGGAAAAGACACCGGAGGTGCTTGCCATGTACCGTGATTTTAAGAATATATTGAAACCTTATGCAGATAAGGAGGAAGCAGCTAAACAAGAGGCTTCAGATGGAGAGTGGATCCAGGCATTACAGCAGATTCATCAATGCATAGAACAATTTGATCTTGATGGGGTGGATCGGATTATGGAAAAACTTGAAGAATATCAGACCCCGGAATGCCTCAGGGAATCTATGGATCAGCTGCGTGTGTATGTGGCGGATGTATCCATGGAAGAGATCATGAAGCTGACAGATACCATGACGAAGTTATTACAGGACTAAAGGAGGTATATTATGCCTGAGGACAAAAGAGAATTTCTCATTTTGATGGAAGAACAGAGTTATCTGATGAAGTCATTTGAGAGTACGTTTGAAAAAGAAAATGTGAAAGCAAAAGTAGTAAGCATTGCAATGGCGACTACACTTACCACGAAAGAGCAGCCACAGGGTTATCTGATCTGCACAAGTGCCGAACTTCTAAAAAAGGCGGTTGGAATCAAAGTGATCGTCGATCATGCGATTAAGCATAAAACACCTGTGTTTGTCATGGGAAATGTGGAAGAACTTGAAAAATTGTGGGAAACACTTCCAAAACAGATGTTTACAGACATTTTTATAAGACCGATCAATGTGGTGGAGATGGTGGAAAACATCAAAAAGCAGGTTGATGAATATTATAAAATGAAGAAAAAAACTATTTTGGCGGTGGATGATTCCGGAGTGATCCTTCGAACCATCAAAACACTTCTGGAGGATAAATATCAGGTCATTCCTGTTAATTCCAGCGAGATGGCGATCAAATATCTCGCCTTAAATATTCCCGATCTGATTTTATTAGACTATGAAATGCCAATCGTGGATGGTAAACAGTTCATGCAGATGATTCGAGAAGATACGGAATTCCAGAATATACCGATCTTTTTTCTTACCGGAAAAAATGATGCCCAGACGGTCATGGAAGTCATGTCGTTAAAGCCGGACGGTTATCTTTTAAAGAGTATGGATGCGCAAAAACTGCATGCAGCGATCGATGATTTCTTTAAAAAACAGACAAAATAAAAACCGGAGAACGGAAGGTAATATACAGAGTATGGATATGTGTGGTACCCCTTAAGCAGAAAAGGCAAATACCCCAGACTGCTTAGGGGGTATTTTGTGTATACAAAAAATTCAGTGAATGAGAAATCAAAGAAAAAACTAAGAAAAGTTTAATCTTCACAAAATTGACAAATCTGTATGTAATGATAGAATAACTTTGTTGAAAAAGAGACGATAAAAGATGGAAATATGAGGAAATTATGAAGATAAAGTTATATTTTGAAAAAGAGAATCTGATCCGGCTTGCAGTGGCAATGGTGTTTGCGGCAGTGTTATTTGCAGTGATAAGGTTTCCGATATGGGTGTTGCTCGGATTTGGTGTACTTTATTTTGGGATCAAAAGTCTAAAGATTGAATTAAATGAAAAGCTGTCGTGGCTGTGGAGTGCAATCATGCTTGGAACCGGTGGCATTTTTACGGCGTACCATATCCAATATCTGTTACTGGATGCAGAACTGAGAGCAAAAATATCCGACAATAAAATGCTTTTGAATGTGCTGTGCTGTCTGGTAGTTTTTCTGGTCATTCAGATATTTACGAATAATACGGGACTGACCTGCCTGATCTCACATATCGTGTTGTTATCGCTTGCCGGGATCAACTATTTTGTGTATCTGTTTCGTGGAAATGAGTTTATTTTCAGCGATTTAAAATCTATCCAGACGGGACTTTCCGTAGCAGGGAATTATGAATTTGTTCTGGATGCAAGGGCGGGGTATGTCATACTTCTTTCCACGCTGTATGTTGCATTTATCCGTAAATTACACGTATCCTTTAAGAAAAGGATTCCGATGTCGATCGTGTGCATTTCACTTGCCGTGCTGTGTTGTGTATACATTGGAAAACATACGCAGGGTGTTGTGACAGAGACCTGGGAACAAAAAGGAAGTTACAGAAACGGTTATATTTTAAATTTTGTGCTAAGCATCCGCGACTGCTTTATTGCGGAACCGGAGGGGTATTCGAAAGAGGCAGTGCAGGAACTGGAGGATCAGTATAGCAAAGAGACGGGTACCGGTTCCGGAGAGACAGGGAAGAAGCCGACGATTATAGTGGTTATGAGTGAATCTTATGCGGATCTTGGTGTGGTGGGTAATTTCTCAACGAATATCGAACTGACACCGTTTTACGATTCACTGGAAGACAATACGATCAAAGGGCATGCACTTTCTTCCGTATTTGGTGCTAAAACGCCAAACTCCGAGTGGGAATTTTTGACAGGAAATTCCATGGCATTTCTGCCGAGCGGTTCGGTTGTATATCAGCAGTATATCACGGATACACCGACTTCTCTGGTGTCAAATCTGAAAAATATTGGTTATACCTGCGTGGCAATGCATCCTTATTATGATACCGGATGGAGCCGTAATATTGTATATCCGAATATGGGATTTGATGAGACACATTTTATCGATGATTTTGACCAGACAAAGATTTTGCGTGACTATATTACAGATCAGGAACTGTACGAAAAAATCGTTGACCGTTATGAGAGTAAAAAATCCAACGAGGATTTGTTCATTATGAGTATTTCCATGCAGAATCACGGCGGTTATACGGAGAAATATGATAATTTTGATGAAAAGGCGCGTATGCTTGGTATCAATTATCCGGATGTGAACCAATACCTGTCGCTGATCCACGAGAGTGATTCGGCATTAGAGTATCTGATATCTTATTTTGAGAAAGTGGATGATCCGGTCGAGATCGTATTTTTTGGAGATCATCAGCCAAGTTTGTCATCCAGTTTTTATCCGTATCTGAATGGAAAAGGATTAGGAGGACTGACGCTGTCGGAACTGGAAAATCTTTATACGGTACCGTTTTTTATCTGGACGAATTATGACAGCGATAAGGAAAGTGTGGAATTGACGAGCCTTAATTATTTGTCAACGCTGGCATTAGAGCGTGCGGGCATCGCGCTTCCGGCATACAATCAGTTTTTAGCCGATATGATGGAAGAAATTCCGGCGATCAATTCCAGAGGATTTTATTCAAAATCACTGGGCAGGTTTTTCCATGTGGAAGATGCGACCGGTGAGGATGCAAAATGGCTGAAAAATTATGAAATACTGCAGTATAATAATATGTTTGATAAGAAAAATAAGAGTGAACTGTTTTTTCCTTACTTAAATCAATAGAATGTTTGCGGGTGTGCATTCTATTGTATAGATGATTCTGGGAGCAAATAGTAGTTAAACCACGATATAAGGAGGAAAATGATAAGAGTTATGGAAGCGGTAGTTTTAGGAAGTACAGGGATTAAAGTAAATAAGAATGGATTCGGTGCATTGCCGATCCAGAGAGTCAGTACGGAGGATGCGGTAAAACTGGCAAGAAAAGCGTATGAGGCGGGCATTACGTTTTTTGATACGGCACGGTTTTACACGGACAGCGAGGAAAAGTTAGGTGAGGCATTCGACGGAATGCGTGAAAAAGTATATATTGCTACTAAAACGGCAGCTAACAATGCGGACGAATTCTGGGAACAGCTTGGCATTTCCCTACATAATTTAAGGACGGATTACATTGATATTTATCAGTTCCATAATCCTTCGTTCTGTCCAAAGCCGGGAGATGGAACAGGACTTTATGAGGCGATGCTTGAGGCAAAAGCACAGGGAAAGATCCGCCATATCGGTATCACAAACCACAGACTTGCGGTTGCCGAGGAGGCGATTGAATCCGGACTGTATGAGACACTTCAGTTTCCGTTCTGTTATCTGGCATCGGATAGGGATATTGCTCTTGTAGAAAAATGTAAAAAAGCAAATATGGGATTTATCGCAATGAAAGCACTCTCCGGTGGACTGATCACAAACTCGGCGGCAGCCTATGCATTTGAGGCACAGTATGAAAATGTGCTGCCAATCTGGGGTGTGCAGAGAGAAAAAGAGTTGGACGAATTTATTTTTTATATTGATAATCCACCAACTATGACGGATGAGATCCGTGCGCTGATCGAGCAGGATAGAAAAGAACTGGCAGGGGATTTCTGCCGTGGATGCGGTTATTGTATGCCGTGTCCGGCAGGTATCGAGATCAATAACTGTGCGCGTATGTCGCTTCTGCTGCGCCGCTCTCCGTCTGCACTGCAGCTCACACCGGAGGTTCAGGCGAAAATGAAAAAGATCGAGAACTGCCTGCACTGCAATAAATGTAAGAGTAAGTGCCCGTATGGACTCGACACGCCGGCACTTCTTGCAAAGAATTACGAAGATTACAAGAAAGTACTTGCGGGAACCGTGAGTGTCAATTAGAAAGATGAGGGCAGTGTGAAAAATAAGCTGCCTGGAAGTGAGGATCATTATGAAAAAATATGAAACAGTTGTTTTTGACCTGGATGGAACTTTATTAAATACGTTAGAGGATTTAGCGGATGCCACAAACTATGCGCTGCGCACAATGCAGATGCCGGAGCGCACGATTGAGGAAGTACGTGTATTTGTTGGGAATGGTGTGCGCCGTCTGATGGAACTTTCTGTTCCGGGCGGATTTGACAATCCGAAATTCGAGGAAACATTTGCTGTTTTTAAAAAATATTATGGAGAGCACTGTAACGATAAAACAAGAGCTTATGACGGTGTTGTTCCACTGCTTCGTGAATTGAAGGAGAAAGGCTATGCGCTTGCAATCGTTTCGAATAAGATTGATTTTGCTGTCAAAGAATTAAACGAGATTTATTTCGAAGGTATCGTGCAGGCTGCAATCGGAGAGCGCGAAGGTGTGGCGAGAAAACCGGCACCGGATATGGTGCGCACGGCGCTTGCAGAACTTGGAAAACCGGCAGATACGGCAATCTATATCGGTGACTCAGATGTGGATGTCATGACAGCAAAAAATTCAGGACTGCCATGTATCTCAGTTCTTTGGGGATTTCGTGATAAGGAATTCCTGATCGGACATGGGGCAACAAATTTTGCGGAGAAGCCGGAAGATATCGTAAAGTTTTTAGAGCAGTAGATGTGGGCAGATTCGTATATCTATAAAAAGAAAGGGGATTCAGTGTGAAAAGAAGAAATATTATATTGATCGTGACGCTGTCGCTGTCACTCACGTTTGCGGCAGGCTGCGGTGAAAATAAAAACACCGGTGCGGCAGGCACTACACAGCAGGAAACAAATGAAGATACCGTACAGAGCGAACCGGAGACAGAAGCGGCGCAGACTTCGGAAAGTTCACAGCAGGACGAAGCAGAGGGAACAGAAGCCGTTGACGCGACAGAGGAAGGGCAGGAAGCACAGTCTGATTACCAGATAGAGATGGTAAGTTACAAAAAGACGGATCTGATCGATATTTCTTATCCGAAGATCACAGGCTGGAGCAACACCGAAAAGCAGGAGGAATGGAACACTTACTTTGAAAATACGGCAAAAGAAGCTGCCGGGGAAATGGCGGGAGATACGGAAGATGTAAATCCTGGTGCAAATGATTCCGTGGTGCTCACGTATACTGTGCAGGAACAGACGAAGGATATACTTTCTATTACCTGTCAGAGTTATTATGATTATGAAGGAGCAGCGCATCCTTCCGCAGCCCTTACTTCTGTTAATATTAACATGAAGACCGGCGCAAAAATGACATTTTCTGATTTCGCAGATCCGGATGAGGCGGCAAAAATTTTATTTGCCGGAAAAGACAATACAGATATTGCACAGGGCTATACGGTACTGGATGCAGAGGGAAATCCGGCTACTGAAATTACAATGAAGGATATTTTGGAATTTAATTTCATCTGGATGGAACCGACAGAGGAAGCACTTGCGGCAAGTCTTACACATTTTGATGGGGAGCCGGATGATTATGGGACAGATGAAACAACCGGAGAATCTTATGTGCATGATGGAAAAGTATATGTGATCTTTTATGTCAGTCATGCAATGGGAGATTATGCAGTGGTAAGACTGGATTAGACGGAAGCGGGCGCTGGATGCAGAAGCATTTGACGTCCGTTTTGTCATATCTTTTGACACTCACATCATATCATGTTAAAATACATAGAACCTATGAGAAAACTAGGAATTAATGGAAAAATATAGTTTTTATAAAAAGGCAGTAAGAAGAAGGATTGTTATGCAGTCAGTACAGGAAAAATATAAAAATTTACAGGAATATTTAAAATCATTGGGCAGTGTTGCCGTTGCATTTTCCAGCGGAGTGGATTCTACATTTCTGCTTGCCGCTGCCAAAGAATCACTTGGTGCAGATCATGTGATCGCAGTTACCGCATCCTCCTGTTCTTTTCCGAAAAGGGAGTTAGAGGAGGCAAAACAGTTTTGCAAGGAACAGGGAATCAGACATATCGTGTGCAAGTCAGAAGAACTTGATATCGAGGGATTCCGGCAGAATCCGAAGAACCGCTGTTACCTTTGCAAGCATGAGCTGTTTGAAAAAATACTTGAAATCGCAAATGAATATCAGATCGTAGCAGAGGGTTCGAATATGGATGATAACGGCGATTATCGTCCGGGACTTGTAGCCGTAGCAGAACTTGGAATCAAAAGTCCGCTCAGAGAGGCCTTACTGAATAAAAAAGAGATCCGCACACTTTCCAAAGAAATGGGATTGCCGACATGGGACAAGCAGTCATTTGCGTGCCTTTCCTCCCGGTTTGTTTATGGAGAGACGATCTCTGAAGAAAAACTTGGTATGGTAGATAAGGCAGAACAGTTATTGCTTGATCTGGGATTTCATCAGGTGCGCGTAAGAATCCATGGGGATATTGCGCGTATTGAAGTGCTGCCGGATGAGATTGAGAGACTGGTTTCCGGGGAAAACCGGGAAAAGATTTATTCTTACCTGAAACAACTGGGATTTTCCTATGTGACACTTGATCTTGGTGGATACCGTATGGGAAGTATGAATGAGACACTTGATATCGCAGAAAAATAATCCATAC
>ERZ1034873.505-NODE-505-length-20736-cov-5.143320_pt1 | contig 20736 bp, 23 predicted proteins | sample MGYA00520689_ERZ1034873 | MGnify/ENA primary metagenome ERZ1034873 (study PRJEB33766, sample SAMN09781722) | gut metagenome | biome: gut microbiome | host: Homo sapiens | place: Madagascar | study: EMG produced TPA metagenomics assembly of the PRJNA485056 data set...
ATTTTTATACTGTTGTCTTTCTATTTTATGACGTCGTGAGGTAAAAATACATTTAAGTTTTATATCCTGTACCCTGATTATCTATTTTGCCTTAGCTGGGTGCATTTTCCGGACACTTTTATACATTTCCTGCACCCTGGATATTTGTTCTCGCTCTGGCTGGGTGCATTTTAAACTCTGTTTCTCTATTTTTATGCACCCAATGTCCCTGCTATCAATATATCTGGGGGCATTTGTGGGATGATCATCTGATTTTGAACTGCTGTCAGGTATAATATAGAGTCATTTCATCAATTTAACAGAAGAAGCATGTCACAAATCTGCGACATGCTTCTTTTATGTAACGTATAATATTCGTTCTTTAAAATTCATCTACCGCTGTGCGAGTTCCTGCGTAATATCTTCCCAGGTAACGCCTTTTTCCACCATCAGTACCATTGCATGGTATAAGAAGTCCGAAATCTCGTACTTGATCTCTTCCGGATCCGGATTCTTCGCAGCAATCACGATCTCGGTGCTTTCTTCCCCGATCTTCTTAAGGATCTTATCTAATCCCTTATCGAACAGATAGTTCGTATAAGAGCCATCCTTCGGATTTGCCCTGCGGTCCTGGATGATACCGTAGACTTCTTCGAAGATCTTCATCGGATTTTTTTCGACATAATCCTTTTTCACGATCTGATGAAAGAAGCAGGTCGGATTACCGGTATGGCAGGCAGCACCGATCTGGGATACCTTTGCTAAGATCGTATCATAATCACAGTCAGCCGTCAGTGACTTCACATACTGGATATGTCCGGAAGTCTCGCCCTTTAACCAGAGTTCCTGTCTGCTTCTGCTAAAGTAAGTCATCTTACCACAGCTGATCGTTGCATCAAAGGCTTCCTTTGTCATATAGGCAAGCATCAGGACTTCATTCGTACGGTAATCCTGTACAATGACCGGAACCATTCCATCGGAATTCTTTTTTAAGTCCTCCCACTTTACTGCCGGTTCGAAATGATCCATCGTAAGTCCATCCTTGGCAAACTCACTCTTGATCTTCATAATATCCGCAGACGGATCATTTAAGAAAGCACCGGCAACACCACGAACACAGTCATTTTTTAAGATGGCACTGATCTTCTCATGCTCATACGTATCATACTGTACGACAAACGGAAGATCTGTGATATTTTCTACGGCATCGACCATTTCCATGTTCATCAGAAGCATCTCATGGAAATATGTCTGCATCTCAGCGCTGTGCTTGAAGACAAAGTCCACATTCTCGATGGAAATATTAATATGATCTTTGCCAAAGCGTGCGGTTCCCTCCTGTGCAAGAGAAAAGCTGACTGCCTTCGAACCATTTAACATGACCTGCTTGCAGCCTGCATATAACAGCTTTTTAATATCTTCTAAGCGGTTGATATTTCCGCCACCGCAGACCGGGATCTCAACCATGCGGTTGATCTCCTTGATGGTGTGGATGTTTCTCTCATGTTCTTCGTCTCCGGTAGAAAGGTCAAAGACCATGATCTTATCGATTCCACTGTCATTATATAACTTTGCAAGTGTCGCAAGATCTCCGGCGGATTCCGGATTCTTTGGACTCTTTACCGCCTTGCCATCCTTTAAGTAAATCGTTGCTACTATATTCTTATGATCCATAATCCTACAAACTGCCTTTCGTTGATAATATACTCGTAATGCGCGGATCTACCACCGTAGCGGCATCTAATGCCTTTGCGAATGCCTTAAACATCGCTTCGATCATATGATGGTTATTTCCCGGTGTCAGTACCTTGATATGCAGATTCATGCCTGCAGAATAAGATACGGCATAGAAGAATTCCTTCACCATCTCGGTATCCATATAGCCGACACGGTCTGTCGTAAATTCTCCCTCAAAGGACAGATATGGTCTGCCGGACAGATCTACGGCACATAAGACAAGTGTCTCATCCATCGGAAGAATGCAGCTTCCGAAACGGCGAATACCCACCTTGTCCCCGACTGCCTTTTTGATTGCATTGCCAAGCACGATTCCGGTATCTTCGATCGTATGGTGACAATCCACAAACAGATCACCGGTCACCTTTACCTTCAGATCAAACAGTCCATGTCTGGCAAAGCCATCTAACATATGATCAAAAAATCCGATCCCTGTATCTGCTTCACAGCTTCCGGTTCCATCAATGTCAAGAGAAAGCAGAATGTCTGTCTCCTTTGTCTTACGTGTGTATTCTGCAAATCGTCTGTTTTCCATATGTTCCTCCATATTCTGTGGATCTTCTGTTCAGTCCTCAAAACGGACTTTGACAGAATTGGCATGTGCTGTTAACTGCTCACACTCTGCAAACTGTGCAATATCCTTATAAACGTCCTGTAAAGCTTCTTTGGAATAAGAGATGATACTGGACTTCTTGATAAAGTCATCTACACTTAATGCAGAGAAGAAACGGGCCGTTCCATTGGTCGGAAGTACATGGTTTGGTCCTGCGAAATAATCACCAAGCGGTTCACTGCTGTATTCGCCGATAAAGATTGCACCGGCATTCCGAACCTTTGTCATTACCTCAAACGGATTACGTGTCACAATCTCCATATGTTCGGATGCAATATCATTCACTGTCTCGATTGCTTCCTCCATATTTTCTGCAACTAAGATATATCCATAGTTATCTAAGGACTTCTGGATGATCTCTTTTCTGGATAATACGGCAACAAACTTGTCGACCTCTTCCGATACAGCATTTGCAAGGGACTCGCTTGTTGTAATTAAAATTGCAGATGCCATCTCGTCATGCTCTGCCTGTGATAATAAGTCAGCGGCAACGTAACGTGGATTTGCGGAATCATCTGCGAGTACAAGAATCTCGCTTGGTCCTGCGATCGAATCAATGCTTACATAACCAAAAACAGCTTTTTTGGCAAGTGCAACATAGATATTACCCGGTCCTACGATCTTATCTACTTTTGGAATGCTTTCTGTTCCAAAGGCAAGGGCTGCGATTGCCTGTGCACCGCCTACCTTGTAGATCTCATCTGCTCCGGCTTCCTTTGCAGCAACTAATGTGGATGGATTCACCTTTCCATCTTTTCCCGGAGGTGTGGTCATGATGATACGGTCAACACCGGCAACCTTTGCCGGAAGAACGTTCATTAATACCGAGGATGGGTAAACTGCCTTGCCACCCGGTACATAGACACCGACCTTCTCTAAGGCTGTAACTTTCTGTCCAAGGATAATTCCGTTGTCTTTGGTATCAAACCAGCTGAACTGACGCTGTTTTTCATGGTAATCACGGATGTTGACTAAGGACTTACGGATTACTTCAAGCAGCTTAGGATCAACCTTCTCATAAGCTTCTTTTATCTCTTCATCCGTTACTAAGATATTCGATGCATTGATGTCTGCGCCATCAAAACGCTTGGTATAATCAAAAACAGCTTCATCTCTTTTTGCACGGACATCCTCAATGATCGCATTGACACGGCCTTCAAATTCTCCATAGCTGTTTGGGCTTCTCTTTAATAAGTCTTCTAAAATATTGCTCTTTGTCTCCGGTGTAAGCTTTAAAATTCTCATCTGACTACTTCCTTTCTACCTGTAATACCTGCTTTAAGTCTGTAATTAACTTCGTGATCCGTTCGTTTTCCATCTTCATGCTCACCTGATTGACCACCATACGTGCAGATAACGGACAAACCTCTTCTAAAACCTGAAGTCCGTTTTCACGAAGTGTAGATCCTGTCTCTACTATATCACAAATTACCTCTGATAACCCAACAATCGGTGCTAATTCGATCGAACCGTTTAACTTAATGATCTCAACAGTCTGATGCTTCTTATTATAAAAATAATCTTTTGCAATTCTCGGATACTTGGTTGCAACACGGATCAGCTCATGATGCTGTAACAATTCGCCGGCTTCCTTTGGCCCACAGATGCACATCCGGCACTTGCCGAACCCAAGATCAAGTACCTCATAGATATTTCTGGCTTCCTCTAAGATCGTATCCTTTCCTACGATTCCGATGTCTGCCGCACCATATTCGACATAAGTCGGAACATCCGGTCCCTTGGCTAAGAAAAACTTCAGCTTTAACTCTTCATTAACGAAGATCAGCTTTCTGGTATCCTTATCCTTCATCTCTTCACAGGTGATTCCGATTTTTTCAAATGTCTCTAATGTTTTCCTGGCAAGTCTGCCCTTTCCTAATGCAAATGTTAAATATCTCATTTCTTCCATTTATCTGTCCTCACCCATAAAAATTAAGTCTGCGATCTGGTTGCGTTCCTTATATGCCTGATAATCCGCATCCGTTTTTTTCGGATCACGTAAGATCAGTTCTACGGCATTACCGGCAGCACGGAGGGCTGCTGCTTTTTCGATGGCGTTCTTTTTGACGGTCTCTTCATAGACGATCAGTGTGTTGCGGTAATCCACCGGAATCTCGATCTTCTGACGCGATAATGCACTCATCAACTGATCGACCGTAAATGCGAATCCGATGGATGCTGCATCCTTGCCAAAGTATGGCAGCAGCTTGTCATAACGTCCACCCTTTACGATCGGTTCTCCGCTTCCGAAGGTGTAGCCAGCAAAAATAATTCCGGTATAGTAAGAATAATTGCTGATCATTCCAAGCTCATAGCTTACGTGATCATCCACGCCATAGATCTGTAAGACTGCATCGAATGCCTGCAAGCGTTCTAAGGCTGCAAGGATCTGCGGATAATCCGATGCATATTCCTCTGCAAGCGCACATGCACCGGCAAAATCAGATGCCTGGTTATAGATCATGCCAAGCATGCCAAAAAGCTGCTTTAAAGGCTGTGGTATGTCGGTCTGTTCGATTTCTTCTTCTACTCCAAAGAAATTCTTATTTGCGATCAGTTCACGGACACGTTCGGTCTGTTCCTCATCTAATCCGGCAGCAGCGATCAGTCCGGCTAAGATATCTACATGTCCGATACTGATCTGGAATTCCTTTAATCCGACTGCTTTTAAGGAAGAAATGACCATTGCAAGGATCTCTGCATCTGCATCCACGGTATTATCCCCGATCAGCTCCGCACCAAGCTGTGTACACTCCTTTAAACGTCCCTGATAACTGTGGTTATTGATAAAGGTGTTACCCATATAGCTTAAACGGATCGGCATATCTTCATCTGCAAAATATTTTGCAACGGAACGTGCAATCGATGGTGTGATATCCGGTCTGAGCACCAGCGTATTTCCCTCACGGTCAAAAAATTTATACAGTTCCTTCGAGGGTGTCGTTCCGATCTCTTTTCCAAAGATGTCAAAAAACTCAAAGGTTGGTGTCTGGATGTTATGATAGCCGTAGCTTTTTAAGGTATGTAACAGCTTGCTCTGTAAGACGAGCTTCTTTTCACATTCTCCGTTGTAAATATCCCTGACACCTTCCGGTGTATGTAAAAGCTTATTTTTCATAGATCTACCTTTCCTGTCTGTCAATCATTATTCACTGAATTGCTGATTTTTCAATGCGCACTTTAGCGTGCTACCATGCTACTACAGTGAATTGCTTTGTCTATTATAAAAAATCACACATCAAATGTCAATCCCTTTTGTCTAAATCCTTCTGGATTCCGTCCAGATACGGTACAAGCAGCCCGTTTTTTGAGATCAGGAAGAAATCCTGCTCTGTTTCTTCGTACCGGAAGCTTTTCCGCCCTCCCTGTGCGGCACGATCCCAGAATTTTTTTAAAAGTTCATAGCGCAGATAATAGAATTCATCCCGATGGGAATAAAAGATCAGGAAAAAAGCAATCCCGCCCTGTCTTTCAAAATTCTCCATAAACTGTACCTGATGTTCATGGATATTTGCAAGCGGAAAGGTATCCGTATTGCATTCCTTCGCATCAAAGCAGACCGGGATTCCCTGTACGGCACCAATGTAATCGACCGTACTTTTTTGTTCAAAGTAGGCAAGTGTGATGTGCCGTGTTTCCTTGTCGATATTGATCGGGGTGATCGGCGTCGGGATCTTCTGTATCAGTGCCAGATGGTTTTCTAAATACTTTTCATTTGTCCGGTTGATAAATTCTTCGAGTGTAGAACCACGAAGACCTCTTGAATTCCAGGTTGCCATCAGAGTATGGTATCCTCCTTCTCCTTCGGAAGCGTGTAATAGATCTTATGTTCTTCTAAAATATGTAACGAATGATCCTTGATCTCTATGATGTTGACACTGCAGTTCGGCTGATGGTTATTCCAGAACTCACTTAGCTCTAACTTTTTTAAGAATGCCAAAAATGCACGGATAATCCCTCCGTGGCAGCAGACTAAGACATTCGCATAATCCTTTTCCTTCGGATAGATCTCTGTCTCTAAAAAGTCCTGTACCCTTGCAAACAGATCCTCATAGCTTTCACCGATACCGGTGGCCTGATATTTTTCCGGCTCATGGAACAGATAATAGATATTCCGGTATTTGGGATTCGCTGCGATCTCATCTAAGTGTACCCCTTCCCCTTCGGCAAAGTTCATCTCACAGATCCGGTCGTCATAGATGATAGGTGTATCTTCGCCCTCTAATAAAATATCTGCCGTCTGTCTTGCGCGGATAAGCGGACTGCAATACGCCAGATCAAAGTGTAAGCCTTCCCTGCGAAAACCATCCCTGGTCAGTTCGGCAAGCCGGATTCCGTATTCATTGAGTGGAATGTCGAGTCTTCCCTGGATCAGCTTTTTCTTATTATAATCAGTTTCCCCATGTCTCATTAAATAGATCTTCATCTTCCGTTTTCCTTTCTTTTTCTGCCACTAATTCTGATACGTCATCACACGCTCAAATTCCGCACCCGGCTTTGCAAGAAAGCTTCTGCCATCTGGCAGTTCTACGCGGTAAGCATGTAAAAGCTGGTTTTTGATCCGGCAGCAATCCCGCCATTTCCGATTGACAGTCTGATCTCCATACTTCAGATCACCGATGACAGGATGACCAATCGAAGCAAGGTGGGCACGGATCTGATGTGACCGTCCGGTGATCAGATGTACTTCTAAGAGCGTTCTGTCTGGCATCGATGCGACCGGTGTGTATTCGGTTTCGATATATTTTGCATCCGCACCAGGTCTGCTTTGTATCGTGACCTGATTGTTTTTTTCATCCTTACGCAGGTATCCGCAGATGCGTGCCGGCGCTCTCATCTCACCGGAGACAATACAACGGTAATACTTGCGCATCGAACGATCCTTTAACATTGCAGAAAGCTCCTGCAATCCCTTTAAGGACTTTCCGGCAAGTAAAAGCCCGGAGGTGTTACGGTCAAGCCGGTTACATACCGATGGATGAAAGGTCTTTAATTCTTCCGGTGTGACTGCCCCTGTATGGAGCAGATAAGCGATCAGATATTCGTTGGCAGAAATATCCTCCGGCTTTGCCTTCTGGGAAAGCATTCCGGACGGCTTATTGATGATTGCAATATCTTCATCTTCATAGATGATAGGAAGCTTGTCCCATGCGATCTTCGAAAGACTTGCGGGTAGCTCTGCTTCCTTTGGTTCCCCTCCGGCAAATTTTTTGAAAGTCTCTTCCGAAAAATAGATCTGGATCATATCTCCGACCACTATTTTTTCGGAGCCATCTGCCTTTTTTCCGTTCCAGACAATATTCTTTTTTCGTAACATCTTATAAAGGAAGCTGCTTCCCGCATTCGGCAGCAGCTTTTTTAAATATTTATCCAGGCGCTGCCCTGCCTCATTCTTTCCAATCTGGAACTCTCTCATATGAATCCTCATTTCTAGACTGTTTACTGTGAATAAGTAAGCATACACAGTAAAAATTTATGTTCACATTACCGTTTCTTCTGGTGTACATTCCGGATCGGCTTGCGCCTGCCGCCGGACTGTTTTGTGGTGGCATTTCTTTTATTCCCCTTCGGATGCGTTTCATGGGAAGCAGTATACGGATGCTTCATCTTCCGCGGAGGGATCAGACAGTGTTCTTCGAACCCGATCAGATCTTCCCGTCCCGCTAAATGCAGTGCTTCCTTTACCAGATCATAATTGTCCGGATTCCGGTACTGGATCAGCGCACGCTGCATCGCCTTTTCATGCGGATTTGTGGCAACATAGACCGGCTCCATCGTCCGCGGATCGAGTCCGGTATAATACATACAGGTCGAGATCGTCGACGGTGTCGGATAAAAGTCCTGTACCTGCTCCGGCATGTAGCCGAGCTTTTGTAAGTATTCTGCCAGTTCGATCGCTTCCTGTAAAGTCGATCCCGGATGAGAGGACATCAGGTAAGGAACCAGATACTGCTTTTTGCCAAGCTTCTCATTCATCTTATGATATGCATCAACAAACTTCCAGTAGACCTGTGCGGATGGTTTGCCAAGCTTTTCTAAGACCTTGTCCGAAATATGCTCTGGTGCAACCTTAAGCTGTCCACTGACATGATATTCACAAAGTTCCCGTAAAAAGGACTGATCCTTATCATATAATAAGTAGTCGAAGCGGATTCCGGAACGGATAAAGACTTTTTTTACACCCGGAAGGCTGCGAAGCTTACGCAGGAGCTTAATATAATCGCTGTGATCCACTACAAGGTTCTTACATGGAGTCGGGAATAAGCACTGTCTGTTTTTGCAGACACCCTTTGTCAGCTGTTTGTCACAGGATGGTCTGCGGAAGTTAGCGGTCGGACCGCCGACATCATGGATATATCCCTTAAAGTCTTTATCCTTTGTCATAAGCTTTGCTTCTTCTACGATGGAATCGTGGCTTCTTGTCTGGATGATCCTTCCCTGATGGAAGGTCAGTGCACAGAAGTTGCAGCCTCCAAAGCATCCGCGGTTGCTGATCAGTGAAAACTTTACTTCCTCGATTGCCGGAACACCGCCTGCCTTCTCATAGGAAGGATGATAGGTTCTCATATAAGGAAGTGCATAGACATCATCCATTTCCTGTTGTGAAAGTGGCTTTGCAGGTGGATTTTGTACGACAAAAAGCTTCTCATCATAGGTCTCAAACAGCCGCTTTGCTGCAAACGGATCGGTATTCTGATATTGCAGATAAAAGCTTTTCGCATATTCACGCTTATCTGCCTTGATCTGTTCAAAGGATGGCAGTTCGATCGCATCATAGATGTCTTCCCGCTTTCTCGTCTTATAGACTGTTCCGTCTATAAACGTTATATCACGGACAGACAGCCCGCTTGCCAGTGCATCTGCGATCTCTACAATACTGCGTTCACCCATTCCATAGGAAATAATGTCCGCACCGGAATCAAGCAGGATCGAACGCCTTATCTTATTGGACCAGTAGTCATAATGCCCCATACGGCGCAGGCTGGCTTCAATTCCTCCGATAATGATCGGATTGTGTTTATAGGTCTGACGGATCAGATTCCCGTAACAGACCGTTGCATAGTCCGGTCTTTTTCCCATCACACCACCCGGTGTATAGGCATCTCTGGTACGTCTTTTCTTTGATACGGAATAATGATTGACCATCGAATCCATATTTCCTGCGGTAACAATAAAGCCAAGCCTTGGCTCGCCAAGGATCGTTACACTGTTTTTATCCCGGAAGTCCGGCTGTGAGATAATTCCCACCGTATATCCATGCTGTACAAGGATTCTGCTGATAATCGCATGTCCGAAGGATGGATGATCGACATAGGCGTCTCCGATCACATAGACGAAGTCAAGCTGATCGATGCCCTGATCGATCATATCCTGTTTTGAAATTGGTAAAAATCCGGTATTCATTCCTGTTCCCTTTCTTCCTCTTTCGGTGTCTGCTGCCTTAATGCTGCAATCTCCTGTTTCGTCAGACTGCGGTATTCTCCCGGCTGTAAAGCTGCATCTAATGTCAATGTTCCCATGGACAGCCGCTTTAGATAGATTACTTTCTTTCCGACTGCTTCAAACATCCGCTTTACCTGATGATACTTTCCTTCACAGATCGTGATCAGGATCTCTGAGATCTCACCCGCGGATAAGATCTCTAAGTCTGCCGGCATCGTAAGCTTTTCTTCACCGATATCCACGCCTTCTTCAAACGCCCTTACATCCTCTGCGGTAACCAGACCGTCGATTCTTGCATAATACGTCTTTTTCACATGCTTTTTCGGTGACAGCAGCTGATGAGCAAGTGCGCCGTCATTTGTAATCAGTAAGAGTCCCTCAGTATCAATATCCAATCTGCCGACCGGAAAAAGGTCCTTTCTTTTTGCATCGATATAATCTAACACGGTACGATGCGTCTTATCCCCGGTTGCCGACACACAGCCTGCCGGCTTATAAAACAGATAGTACTCCTGCCTTACATAGCCCACCGGCTGATGTTCGAAGCATACCTGATCCTTGTCCGTATCAATCTTAAGTTCCGGACTCTTTGTCACGGTATCATTGACCGTAACCTTTCCCTTTCGGATATAAGCTTTTACTTCTGTCCGTGTCCCGATCCCCATATCGGCAAGATATTTATCTAATCTGATCTTCGCTCCCATCGACTGATCCTTTCCCTTATGTTTATATATATCTAAAACATACAGCGGTATTTTTTCTTTTCCAACATCTTTAATACAGAATACGAATTCACGCTGAATTCCTTACCGTTTTCATCATTTAAGTAGATTCCAAAATGAAGATGCACATCAAAATTTCCAACCGTCCCTTCGACCTTACTGTAGCCACTGTCTCCCATAAATCCAATGATCTCACCGGCCGTAACCGGTTCACCCGGTACAAAGTCACGGACATAATCATACAGGTGTGCATAGTAAAAATACGCACCATGTGGACTCCGAATGCCAAGCCGGTAGCCCCCTTGCGGCAGCCAGCCGATTTTTTCAATCACACCATCACTGACACTGACAATCGGATAATAACCTCTCGTATTGACCGATGCCATAATATCACAGCCTTCATGCCCCCGGTTTCCGCCAAAAGTCCGGCTCTGCATCCACGAATCATCAAATGCAACCGTAGCATCCGGATGGTTCATAGAAGCAGCAACCGGAAAATAACGGACATCCGCCCAGATGGCATCTTCATAGCTTACATAACAGTTCCACTCCTTCGGATATTGCAGCCGAAACTGATCGATGCGTGCCGTAAGCGCCGTTTTACTCTGCTCGCCCTGATAAAAATAAGCCGCGATATATTCGGAAACCGAATACTTTTTCGTATCATGGTTCAAAAAATTCTGATAAATAAGCGGATCGACCTGCTGATTCCGGAACGTCGTATGGTACACTTCCGGATCAAATTCCATCTGACCGTTTTTTTGTTCCTGTAAAATTCCAGTCAGCTTCACATCAAATAGAATCAGAATTACAAATAGTATAACACAACCAATGCGTCTTTCCTTCATAAATCACCAGATCCGGAATATTTTTTTATCACAAAAATATATTAGTGAAAAAGGGAAATAATGAATCTGCGCTATGAAAAAAAAATTCCTTCTGCTATTGCTGCTTGGTCTCTTTCTCTATCTGATCATATTCCCACAGCATGCAGTTCCTGCCGCCGCCAGTGGGCTGTTACTCTGGTATCAGATCATCCTTCCAACGCTTCTTCCGTTTGCGATCCTTACCGGAATCTGCTTAAGCAGTAATCTGTTCTATCTGTTTGCCAGACCACTTCACCGGGTGCTTGCACATGTCCTCCCGGTCAGCATCGAGGGAACCTTTCCACTTGCAGCCGGATTTTTATTCGGTTTTCCGATGGGCAGTAAGATCTGCGCGTCCATGTTAGAAGAAGGCAAAATCTCATACGAGGAAGCCTCGGTTCTTTTTATCATCAGCAATAACATGAGCCCGGTTTTTGTCAGCAGCTTTATTCTAAACCAGTCACTGAAGCTTCCTGCATTGGTTCCTGTGACCTTTTTGATCTTATATCTGCCTCCGTTACTGCTCGGAAGATTTCTGCTGAAACGTCGGAAAAAGAATGCGGATTTTTTACATAAAAATACGACATCACGATTTCAGTTTAACTTCAAAATCATTGATGCCGCAATCATAAACGGTTTTGAAACACTTGTCCGGCTGGGAGGATATATCATGCTTTTTTCCATCGCTGTCTCTGTGCTATCCCTGCTTCCGGACATACCGGAACTGGTACGAATCCTGTTCACAGGTGGAATTGAAATCACCAATGGAATCTGGGCAGTTGCAGAAAGTTCCTGCCCACTTCTGACCAGATATCTACTCTGCATTGCCTTTACTGCATTCGGTGGATGCAGCGGAATCGCGCAGACCACTGCCATGATCCAGGGAACCGGGCTTTCGATCCGACCGTACATTCTGACAAAGTTCTTACTATGTATGGAAAGTTCCTTACTGGCCTGTCTGATCTGCAGGATGCCAGCCATATCCGTGTACTTTTAGTTAATTCTCTTCCGGGGCAGCTACGGTCTGTGCCGCTTCTGCCTGTGCCGGTTCCTTTGGCTTCTCTTCGCTTTCTTCCTCCGGGACAAGCTCGCTGCGGTTCGATACCACAATATCTAAAAATCCCTGTAAAGAATTGTTCAGGCTGTCAAATCTTGCTTTTGAAGTATCAATCGCACTGGAAATCACATCTTCCATACTCTTTAAGATGTTATCGGTGTACTCGATTGCAGCCGTACGGATATTATTTGCATCGTTCGTCGCATTATCTAAGATCTCCTGTGCCTGCTTCGTTGCGATCATAACAACTTCATTCGCCTGCGCATATGCCTGCTGCATGATCTGATGCTCGCTGACCAATTCATTCGTCTGTACCTGAGCCTGTGCAATGATCGCATCTGCCTTTGCCTGCGCATCTGCAAGGATTGCCTCCTTATTGCTGATGATCTTCTGATAACGCTTGATCTCCTCCGGTGTCTTCATCCGAAGCTCTGTCAAAAGTTCTTCCATCTCGTCCTTATTGACAACGATCTTCGTACTTGATAACGGCTGAAACTTACAGTTCTCAATATATTCTTCAATCTCTTCTATAATCTGTTCCATTCTGCTGCTCATCTATCACACACGCTCCCTTTTCATCTATGATTATTTCTTATCTGTCTTTGGTTCTATGTTATACTTTGCATAAATATCATTGATAAAACGCTGTGGCACAAAATGTGAAATATCCCCGCCATAAGATGCAAACTCTTTTACGATCGTGGAACTTAAATATGCATATTCCAGACTCGTTGTAAGAAAGATGGTGTCGATCTTCGGATTCACCTTATGATTCGTCTGTGCGATCTGTAACTCATATTCAAAATCCGTTACTGCACGGAGTCCACGGACAACGATCGTAGCCCCGATCTCGTCCATATAATCAACCATCAGTCCATCAAAGGATGTAACGGTAACATTCTTCATATCTCGTGTCATCTCTTCTAACATACTAACACGTTCCTCTACAGAAAACAACGAATTTTTCGCGCTGTTATTCAAGACGCCTACTACAAGTTCATCTACAATCTTTGATGCTCTTACGATCATATCCATATGTCCGTTTGTCACCGGGTCAAAGCTGCCCGGATAGATTGCTTTCTTCATACGCTTCCTCATTTCCATGCATGATTTTAGCCGTTCTTCTTACGCAAAAAAAGATGCATATTTGTCTTATAAGTTTTTTCTTTCAGGATCTCATATCCCATTTCTTCAATATAAGAGAAGTCTGTTTTCAGTGCAGCTTCTACGATAATCTTCGTATTACCCTTCAGTATGGAAGACTGCCGCAGCGAAAGCAGAACGTCTTTTTCTAATTCCTTCTTATACGGAGGATCTAAAAAGATAATATCAAAGGTATATTTTCCTTCAAGCGAACGGATCGCAACTGTCACATCCATCTGCATCAGCTTACATCTGTCCTCAAACTTCGTGAAGTGGATATTATCCTCAATACAGGCTGCAGCCTTTTTTGCATTTTCCACAAATACCGCATAGGAAGCACCTCTGCTGACTGCCTCTAATCCCATCTGTCCGCTTCCTGCAAACAGATCTAAGAAATAGCAGCCCGGTATATCCGGTTGCAGCATGTTAAAAAGTGTCTCTTTGATCCGGTCTGTTGTAGGCCTTGTATCCATCCCATCGATTGTCTTTAATGGCAGGCTTCTTGCCGTTCCTGCTATAATCCTCATAGTTCCTGTCCTCTTTGCTTTCTTATTCTGGTGCATGCAGATCATCTAACAGCTGCTGTAGCACTGCTGTTACTGCCTGCTTACGCACTTCCTGTCTGTCACCGGAAAAAATGTGCTTTTTCACACTGACCTTTCCGCAGATCGCACAGCCGGTATAGACCAGCCCGACCGGGAATTCTTCATTGCCACCGCCCGGTCCTGCGATTCCGGTTACCGAAAGACAGATATCTGCATCTGCCGCTTTTGCACCGCCAAGTGCCATTTCCTCTGCGGTCTTTGCACTGACCGCGGTATATTTTAATAACGTATCTTCACTTACACCAAGCAGCTTCTTTTTTGCTTCATCACAATACGTGATATATGCTTCTTTCAGATAATCGGAAATCCCGCCGACATTGATCAGTGTTCCTGCCACCAGTCCACCGGTACAGGACTCAGCGGTTGTGATCGTAAGTCCCTTTTTCCTTAATTCTTCATAGATCTGATATTCCAGTGATCCATCCATATAGCCTGCCTCCGTACCGGAACATATCCGGCTATTTCTGTTCTTTTAAGACGCTCTTATTCTTCCAAAGATAATCGATCAGTGAAACAACAGTAAGGACCAGTGCAATATACGTAAGCACCGTTCCAAGGATTTCAAAAAACGGCATCTGGATATCTAAGATCAGTACAATGATCATTAACATCTGGAAGGTTGTCTTAAACTTGCCCCAGTAGCTTGCTGCGATTACGATTCCGTTGTCTGATGCGACCAGACGGAATCCACTGATAATGAATTCACGGCTGATGATGACAATTACGATCCATGCTGCAAGCTTTCCATTCTCGATCAGACAGATCATAGCGGAACATACCAGCAGTTTATCCGCTAACGGATCCATAAACTTGCCGAAATCTGTCACCAGATTGTACTTTCTTGCAATCTTACCGTCTAACAGATCCGTCAGGCTGGCAACGATAAAAATGGCAACTGCAATATAATTGCCATATCCTTCAAAATATGGTGCTAACAAAAAGAATACAAAAAACGGGATTAAAATTACACGAAATATTGTTAATTTGTTTGGTAAATTCATAATTGTTCTCCTATCAGATCATACTCATATGCTCCTGTCACTTCTACCCTGACAAAATCTCCTGTCATAAGCTCCTGTGAGGAGTTCACAAAGATGTAACCATCTACCTCAGGCGCATCCTTATACGTTCTTCCGACATAGACGCCATTTTCATCTGCAACTTTTCCCTCAATGAATGCGTACAGCTTCTGCCCTTTCATCTCTTCGTTCTTATCAAAGATCACTTCCTGTTCTAACTCCATGACCTCTTCCTGCCATTCTTTCTTCTGTTCTTCCGGGATCTGGCCTTCCATCTCAGCCGCAGGTGTTCCCTCTTCCGGGGAATAGGTAAATGCACCTAAACGGTCAAATTCCATGTCATTGACAAACTGCATCAGTTCTTCGTGCTGCTCCTTTGTCTCTCCCGGGAATCCACAGATCAGCGTCGTACGCAGTGTGATGTCCGGGATCTCTTTCCTAAGATTTGTAATGATCCGGATCAGATCCTCCTTATTCGTACGTCTTCCCATTCTGCGAAGCACGTCAGAATTTGCATGCTGGATCGGGATATCCAGATAATGACATACCTTCTCATTACGCTTGATCGATGCGATCAGTTCATCATAGATCTCTTCCGGATAACAATACATAATACGGATCCAGTAAAGTCCGTCAATCTGATTCAGTTCATCTAACAGGCGATGCAGCATCTTCTCTCCATAGAGATCCATACCATAAAGTGTTGTCTCCTGTGCAACAAGGATCAGCTCCCGGACACCCTGCTTTACAAGTTCGTTTGCTTTTTCTACCAGTTCCTCCATTGGAACACTCCGGTAATGCCCACGAACCGATGGAATGACACAGTAGGTGCAATGCTTGTCACAGCCCTCTGCGATCTTAAGATATGCGTAGTGACCTCCGGTTGTGATGCTGCGCTTTGTGGTCAGCTTCGGCAGTCCGTCTAAGGTTCCAAGATTCTGATAGGTCTTACCCTGTAAAACCTCTTCTACCGCATGGACAATATCTTCATAGGAATTGGTACCAAGGATCGCATCGACTTCCGGAATCTCTTCGATGATCTCCTCCTTATAACGCTGTGCCAGACAGCCGGTTACAACGAGTGCCTTTAACCTGCCGCTTTTTTTCAACTCGGCAAGTTCTAAGATCGTATTGATACTTTCTTCCTTGGCATCATTGATAAAACAACAGCTGTTTACGATAATCACGTCTGCTTCATTCTCGTCATCAATGACCTGATATCCGGCATCTGCCATCATACCGATCATATATTCCGAATCTACAAGATTCTTATCACAGCCTAGTGACACAAATAACAGGTTCATAGTTCCTCCACTAATATGGAAAAGGGGAACAGCAATCTGTTACCCCTCATCCCTTACTTCTTATTTCGTCTTACTCTTCATCCGACTGTTCGTCTTCACCCATGATCTTCACCTTACCGGTATACAGTTCTTCGACTGCAATCGATAAAGGCTTTCTTCCTTTTGCGTTCTCAATCAATGGTTCATCTCCACCGATGATCTGTCTTGCACGCTTAGATGCTGCGATTACGATGGAATAACGGCTGTTTACTACCGGTTCTTCACCGATCTCAACGTCATTGTTTACTACTTTCATAAGTTCTACATAAGATGGATGTATCATAATTATTCTCCTTTCGAAAAACCTGACAGGTCTTCTCTGATATGATTGATGAAATTTATATTACGTGACACACGATTGTGTTCACAGCGAATCAGCGCATGTACATTTTCTACACACTCTGAAAGCTCATCGTTGATCACAAAGTAATCATAGTTCTCGATTCCTTCGGATTCCTGAACCGCTCTTGCAAGTCTTGCATGAATGGTTGCTTCATCCTCTGTTCCACGTCCGACAAGACGTTCCTTTAAGATCTGGGCAGATGGAGTTGAAACGAATAAAAGCATGGTGTCCGGGAACTTCTCCTTCACCTTTAATGCTCCCTGGATCTCAATCTCAAGGATCACATCCTTACCCTTACTCAACTGTTCCTGCACATAGGACTTCGGTGTTCCATAATAATTGTTCACATACTGTGCATATTCGATCAGTTCATCCTGTGCGATCATCTCTTCAAACTGCTCTCTGGTACGGAAAAAATAATCCGTTCCATCCACTTCACCCGGTCTTGGTCCGCGTGTTGTTGCAGAAACCGAAAGTGCATACTGATCAGGATAGCGTTTTAACAGTTCCTTCATGATCGTGCCTTTTCCGGCTCCTGAAAAACCGGAAACCACAATAAGTATACCCTGTTTTTCCATAATAATGATGGTATTCCTTTCTAGTAAAAAGTCTGATATCTGCCGGATAACGTATCCGGCTGCAATGCAGATAATACTACCTGACTGTTCTCCATAATAAGGATTGCTCTCGTGCGTCTTCCCTGCGTCGCATCAATGATACGGTCTTCTTCCTTCGCGCGCTGAACGATCCGCTTTGCCGGTGCAGAATCCGGTGTGATAATGGCAACGATCTTCTCGGTAGAGACTACATTGCCAAATCCGATGTTCATAAGTCCTGCCATGACATCTCCTTATTCAATGTTCTGGATCTGTTCACGAACCTTTTCAATATCGGTCTTTAGACTGATACCCAGATTCGAAATTGCCAGATCATTTGCTTTCGAGAGGATCGTATTGGCCTCCCGGTTCATCTCCTGTGCAATAAAGTCGAGCTTTCTTCCGATACCGCCGCCTTCAAGCAGAGTATCCTTCATGCCCTGGACATGGCTTCTTAGGCGCACCGTCTCTTCATCCACACAGATCTTATCTGCAAAGATCGTAACTTCAGCAGCAATCCTTGACTCATCTAACTGCGTATCGCCAAGTACTTCCTGGATTTTCCCCTCTAACCGCTTGCGGTATTCCTTTAAGATCTCCGGAGAACGTTCCTCAATATAACTTACATATTCTAACATCTGATCTAACTTTGCGAGCAGATCTGTTTTCAGGTTCTCGCCCTCGGTGATCCGGCTCTCAACCAGTTTCTCACATGCGCCACGGACAGCTTCTTCTACCACAGCCCAGACTTCCTTATCATCCACGTCCTGCTGTTCCATGGTAAGGACTTCCGGATATCTGGATAAGGTACTTACCCGGATATCGTCTTCGATACCAAACTGCTCTGCCATCTGACGTAGATATTTCAGATACTCCGCAGCCAATGTCTTATTATATTTTAAGGAAACATTGGCTTCGTTAAAATCTTCATATGTAAAGAATACGTCTACCTTACCGCGCTGGATATATTCCTTAAGCAGATTACGCACTGCGCTCTCAAAGACACCTAAGCTCTTTGGCATCTTCATATTCACATCCAGATAACGATGATTGACAGATTTGATTTCTACGATTACTTTTCGATTGTTTTTTTCTATTTCACACCGGCCAAACCCGGTCATACTTTTAATCATATATGCCTCCTATGTGCATAGATGAATATATTATAGTTGAAAATTCTTCATTCGTCAAATCCAAATCTGCACCTGTCCTTGTATTTTTTTTGGTTCTTCGCTATAATCATAGGAAATGACAGTTACAGGAGGTCAAATGCTATGGCATTAGATGGTATTACAGTAGCAAGTCTTGCTGCTGAATTAAATAAAGTAATGACAAATGCAAGGATCAGCAAGATCGCACAGCCGGAAACCGATGAGCTGCTTTTGACAATGAAAGGAAGCAGCGGCAATTACCGACTCGCCCTCTCAGCAAGTGCTTCTCTTCCGTTTGTCTATCTGACCGCAGTAAATAAGCCAAGTCCGATGACTGCGCCGAACTTCTGCATGCTGCTTCGCAAGCACATCGCAAACGGCAGGATTATTTCGATCACGCAGCCGGGCTTAGAACGTATCCTCTGCTTTCACATCGAACACCTCGATGAGTTAGGCGACCTTCGCACGAAAAAGCTGATCGTCGAACTGATGGGAAAGCACAGTAATATTATCTTCTGTGACGAGGATGATCGTATCATAGACAGTATCAAGCATGTCTCCTCTCAGATGAGTTCGATCCGTGAGGTACTTCCGGGACGTACTTATTTTATCCCTCAGACACAGGATAAGTACGATCCACTTCTTACGACAGAAGAAGAATTCCTCACGCAGGTGCTTACAAAGCCATGTGCCATTGCCAAAGCGATTTATACCACGTATACAGGAATCAGTCCGGTCATCGCACAGGAGATCTGCTTCCGTGCTTCGATCGACGGTGATATGGCTACTGCATCCCTGACACCGGAGGCTGGACTTCATCTGTATCACAACTTCAACTGGCTGATGGAGGATGTAAAAACAGGGAACTTCCACCCGCATATCATCTTAAAAGACAGGGAACCGATTGATTTTGCCCCGGTCGGGCTGACACAGTATCAAGATCTGAACAGTGAATACAACGAATCGATCTCCTATGTGCTTGAGCAGTTCTATGCAAGAAAAAACATCTTCACCAGAATCCGGCAGAAGTCATCCGACTTAAGAAGGATCGTAACAACTGCCTCCGAGCGAAGCCATAAAAAGTATGCACTTCAGGCAAAGCAGATGCAGGATACCGCGAAGCGTGATAAATACCGTGTATACGGCGAACTGTTAAACACCTATGGTTATGGTGTAGAAGAAGGTGCCACAAAGGTAACCGTTCCGAATTATTATACGAATGAAGACATTACGATCCCTCTTGATCCGACACTGACGCCTTCTGAAAATGCAAAAAAGTATTTTGCAAAATACAACAAGTTAAAACGTACAAGCGAAGCTCTTGAAACACTGCTTGCAGAAACCAAACAGGAAATGGATCATCTCGACTCCATCTCCACCGCTCTTTCCATTGCCGAATCCGAGGAGGATCTTGTCCAGATCAAGGAAGAACTGATCGCATACGGATATATCCGCAAACGGAGTGGGGAAAAGCGTGCACGCATCAAGAGCAAACCGTTCCACTATCGTTCTTCGGATGGATTCGATATCTATGTCGGCAAAAATAACTACCAGAACGATGAACTCACCTTTAAGTTTGCCAATGGCGGTGACTGGTGGTTCCATGCCAAGGGCATGCCGGGTTCCCATGTGATCGTGCGAACCAACGGCAAAGAGCTTCCGGACCGCACCTATGAGGAAGCGGCACGGCTTGCCGGCTTCTATTCTAAGGGGCGTGAAAACGAAAAAGTGGAAATCGATTATCTGGAGCGGAAAAATGTCAAAAAGCCAAACGGTGCCGTTCCTGGCTATGTCATCTACTACACGAATTATTCGATGGCGATCCATCCGGATATTTCCGGGATCGCACTTTGTGAAAACGAATAATTGATCAGAATTTTTTGTCAGATTATGTTCTCTTTTCCAGTGTAAATATCATGATGCAGTTTATACTATAAGTGAAAGGAAGCCAATATTTCTTTTCATTTTACTAGCTGATCAAAGGAGGAAATCATCATGACAAATCGTTCGAACAAATCAGTAGTTCCAGAAGCAAAAAGTGCATTAAACCAGTTCAAATTCGAGGTAGCAGACGAACTTGGCGTACCACTTTCTGATGGATATAACGGAGATTTAACAT
>ERZ1034873.508-NODE-508-length-20666-cov-5.687885_pt1 | contig 20666 bp, 15 predicted proteins | sample MGYA00520689_ERZ1034873 | MGnify/ENA primary metagenome ERZ1034873 (study PRJEB33766, sample SAMN09781722) | gut metagenome | biome: gut microbiome | host: Homo sapiens | place: Madagascar | study: EMG produced TPA metagenomics assembly of the PRJNA485056 data set...
AAATAAAAATGGCTGCAAAAAACCTGCGTTTTTCACAGCCACTTTATTGTGCAATTCACTTCATATAACTATTTATTTTCGCTTTCAAAAGCCGAAAACATCTGCCTACCACGCAAACTTCTGTGCAAAGTAAGCATCCAGTTCCTCGATCTTGATGCGCTCTTGCTCCATCGTATCACGGTCACGCACGGTCACAGCACCGTCGTTCTCAGACTCAAAATCGTATGTTACGCAGAACGGAGTTCCAATCTCATCCTGTCTTCTGTATCTCTTACCGATATTGCCTCTGTCGTCGAATTCACAGTTATATTTCTTGGAGAGCTGTGCGAAAATCTTCTCTGCGCCCTCGTTTAACTTCTTGGAAAGCGGAAGCACTCCGATCTTAACCGGAGCCAGTGCCGGATGGAAATGAAGCACGGTTCTCATATCCGGCTTCTCCTCGGTACCGATGTTCTCCTCATCGTAAGCCGCGCATAAGAATGCCAGTACCACGCGGTCTGCACCGAGAGACGGCTCAATGACGTACGGCAGATAACGCTCGTTCTTCTCGTCGTCAAAGTAGGTAAGATCCTGACCGGACGTCTCCTGATGTCTGCCGAGGTCGTAGTCGGTACGGTCTGCGATACCCCAGAGTTCTCCCCAGCCGAATGGGAATAAGAACTCGATATCCGTTGTTCCCTTACTGTAAAATGCAAGTTCTGCCGGATCGTGATCGCGCAGACGCATCTCGTCTTCCTTAATGCCGAGGGAGATCAGCCAGTCACGGCAGAAGCCTCTCCAATACTGGAACCACTCCAGATCGGTTCCCGGCTCGCAGAAGAACTCCAGCTCCATCTGCTCAAACTCACGGGTACGGAATGTAAAGTTACCCGGCGTGATCTCGTTACGGAACGACTTTCCAACCTGGCCGATTCCAAACGGGATCTTCTTGCGGGAAGTTCTCTGAACATTCTTGAAGTTTACAAAAATACCCTGTGCTGTCTCCGGTCTTAAATAAACCGTATTCTTTGCATCCTCGGTCACGCCCTGGAATGTCTTAAACATCAGGTTGAACTGGCGGATGTCTGTAAAATTGTGCTTGCCACAGCTCGGGCACGGAACCTGGTTCTCCTCGATGAAATTCTTCATCTCCTCCTGTGTCCATCCGTCTACGGAGCTCTGTAAGGTGATGCCCTTCTCCTCCGCGTAGTCCTCGATAATCTTATCCGCGCGGAAACGCTCATGGCACTCCTTACAGTCCATCAGCGGATCCGAGAAACCGCCGAGATGTCCGGAAGCCACCCACGTCTGCGGATTCATCAGAATCGCACAGTCCACACCGACATTGTACGGATTCTCCTGAATAAATTTCTGCCACCATGCTCTCTTGACGTTATTCTTCAGTTCGACGCCCAGATTGCCGTAGTCCCATGTATTTGCAAGTCCGCCGTAAATCTCCGATCCCGGATATACGAAACCTCTTGATTTTGCCAGCGCCACGATTTTGTCCATTGATTTTTCCATTCTAAATTCCTCGCCTTTCTTAGGTTATATTGTGATATGTTTATTTGTAAACAATGAAAGTATATACGTCTGTCTCGAACGAGCCGTCGCCGGACGCCGTCTCTGTCTGCCCGGTATCATCCGTATGCACCGTCTCCCCGGTCATTTCCGCCTGTTCGGTTCCCAGAAGCTGCTCGGTGCCGACGTTCTCCTGCCCGGTCACATCCACGGATGCCGTCACACTTCCCGTCTCAAGATAATATCCCTCACGGATCGATACGCTGTCGGTTCCAGTCAGCTTCACATTCTGACAGGAGACATAGCAGATCTCACCGTCCACTTTCACATCTGTATTGGCACGGATAATAGCCACTTTCAGATCATCCTCAGAGTAAATATCCTGCTTTGTGGCAGCTCCCACAACCTTGCCTTCCTCCACGCGGGCGAACTCCCCATCATAGACGTATCCTGCCGCCAGAGAGGCAACGACTTTCCCCTGATAGAGTTCAATTCCGTTAAACGCGGTATAATCCTCCGGTGTCTTGTACTTCATCTTAAGCTTCGCCACACCGTCTTCCACCTTAAGGCTCTCCACCTCGACTGCATTTTTGCCATGCTCCGCGGTGTAATCTTCCACCTCTGCATCCACATAGGACTTCAGTTCCGTCTCATCGTAGTAGGACTGATCGAGCGACTCCACATCCAGCGACTCTATCACGCCTTTCTTTCCCACGTACACGACACTTTCCTCTCCCTCCAGCGAGGTACCGCATCCGGAGAGAAGTCCCACACACAACAGTACACTGCAGACCGTGCACACTAATCTCTTCATCACATAATCTCCATTCTTTCTGAAAAAGTATCGGTAATATTATACTATTTTAAAAACATGATTTCAACCTTTTCCGCATCCTCAAGTATCTTTAACGACTTGAAGGCGTGTCCCACGTACACGCCAAAATAGCTGCGCAAAAGTCTGGTCAGTTCTTCCAGCACCTGCCCGCTCACGGAAAACGTGTATAATTTTTCAATCCGCGCCAAGATCACGTACTGCATGGTATAGACGGTGGATTCATTCAATTCCACCGCATCCGGCGCCTCATTGCGGCATTCTGCACAGAGAATCCCGCCGCGCTTGACGGAAAACCAGGTCAGATGCTCCCTGCTGCCGCAGGAAAGACAGGAAAACACATTCGGAGCCTCGCCGTTTACCGCCAGCGCCTTCAGTTCAAACACCGCGCGCACCAGCCGGTTGTCGTAGGCACTGCTCGCAAGGGCGCGCAGCGACTGGTACAAAAGCTTTAGCATCTCGCGCTCATCGTTATTTTCCTGACAATAATAATCCGCAAATTCCAGAAAATAGAACCCGTAATATGTAGCATCAAAATCCCCGGTCAGCTCCCGGAAATAGTTCTGAATCGTCGCTCTGGCAAGCGTGTAAGCACTTCTTCCCTCGAACAGCTCGAACTCTCCGAAGCAAAACGGATTGGCAGCTGCGAGAAGCTGGCTGTTCGGCCGCCTCGCTCCCCGCGCAAATGCTGTGATCTTCCCTCTTTCTTTTGTCAGCAGTGTAATCCGCTTGTCATATTCGCCAATCGGCATTACCTGTAAGACCATCCCGGTCACCACAATATTGTTTCCCATCCGGCTGCTCTTCCCCCGCCAAAATATTACTGCTCTCCTGCACATCCACTGCATTCCGGTAGCGCAGGTAATCAGTCACTCTTCCTGATACTAAAAAGTCTCTCCAGGCTTCCTCCATCGGCATATCCTCCGTTTCTTTGACGCTTCCCGCCTCTAAGATTAGGTTCTCCGATGGCTCCGCCATTATACCAGCAAAAAATTGGCAGTATCAGATATCGTCTTTATTGTACCCGAAGTTCTTCATCATCAGTTCGCTGTCGCGCCAGTCCTTGCGCACCTTCACCCACAGTTTTAAGTTCACCTGCGTATCCAAAAGCCGCTCCATCTCGTAGCGGGCGTTCGATCCGATCTTTTTTAACATCGAACCGCCTTTTCCGATGATGATGCCCTTGTGGGAATCGCGCTCACAGACGATCGTTGCATCGATGTCGATGATGTTCTGCCCTCTCCGCTCCTTCATCCGGTCAATGTAGACCGCGATGCCGTGCGGGATCTCATCATCCAGAGCATGAAGCGCCTTCTCACGGATAATCTCCGCGACAATGGCGCGTTCCGGCTGGTCTGTAACCGTCTCCTCGTCATAGAACATCGGTCCGTACGGCAGGTACTTGAAAATCACGTCCACAACCGTATCCAGATTCTGTTCCCGGAGCGCCGATGCCGGAACGATCTCTGCAAAATCAAACACCTTGCGGTAAGCATCGATATACTCCAGGATCTTTTCCCGCTCCACGGTATCCACCTTGTTGATAATTAAGATGACCGGCGTTTTCGTCTTCTTTAGCTGCTTTATGATATGCTGCTCGCCTGCCCCGATAAACGTGGACGGCTCCACCAGCCAAAGAATGACATCCACCTCCGAAAGCGTGTGCTCCGCCACATTCACCATATACTCTCCAAGCTTATTCTTCGCCTGATGAATGCCCGGCGTATCCAAAAACACAATCTGTCCGCGCTCCATATCCGTATACACGGTCTGGATGCGGTTTCTGGTCGTCTGCGGCTTGTTCGACGTGATAGCAATCTTCTGACCGATCAGATGATTCATCAGCGTCGATTTTCCCACATTCGGTCTTCCTATAATCGTCACAAATCCGGATTTAAAATTATCTTTCATCGTTCTCCTCGTTTCTGTACTGTTTTCCCCGCCCCGCATCAGGTCAGGCTCTCAAGTGTCTCAAACATCTGTTTTTCCGATGTCAGCACATCTTCATTGCCGATCACACACAGGCTGCCGTCTGAGAGCACCGACGCAATCAAAGGCTTCAATGCGCGGATGTCCGCCGGCTGTGCCCCGATAATCTGGCTCCGCTCCTTTGAAAGCGTCTCGTAGTCCAGCTCCTGCAGATAGGCTGTCATCGAACGCGCACCCTTCGCGCTCGGGTTCATCGGCGTGTCCATATCGCTGATCGTTCCGATGATATATCCTGTCATCTCGCGCTCATCGGCATCAAACTTCTCAAGGTACGCCGGGATGCCGTCATAAATCTCATTCGTTGCAGAGAGATTCGGATCCCGGTAGGACACAAAATACGTATCTCCGTTCCTCATATATCCGTTCATGCAGCCATAAGCGCCGCCCTTGACGCGGACATTGATCCACAGGTAATCGTATCCTAAAATTACTTTTAAGATGCGGAGCGCCCCGTGATAGGAAAAGCCGTGTGCGGCGTAATTTCCGGCACGCGCCACATACTGCACCTGGGATGCATCCATAAATCCCTCGTTCTTTTTTGCCAGCGGATAGGACGGCATAGAGCGTTTCTTACCCGGCTGATCCGGCACATACAATACATTTTTCAATGCAGCCGACGCCTGCGTCACCGCCGGGATCTCCGACTCCTCGCAGGTTGCACTCACCAGCATACGCTCCGCTGTAAAAATGGTTTTCACAAGGGAGGACAGCTTCTCCATCAGCTGCTGCTTTTTCTCCTCAAAATGCTCCTCGTAGTCCGCGATCACACGGTAGCAGGCAATGCCCGCCGTCGCGTCCTGGCAGCAGGCAGCCGTCGAAAAATACGACAGCGCTCTCGTATATGCCACGGAATGTCCGGAAGCGCTCAGTCCCGCCTGTAATCTCGACTTTAACTGTGCCAGTATCTCATAGAGCCTCTTCTCATCCGACAGATGCGAGGTCAGAAGGATCTCCTTCATCAAGCGCATTGCATCCGGCAGTCTCGATGCGAGCACTTTCGTGCGCACCTCATAGTAAAGTCCGATTTCGCCCTGCTTTTTGACGTTTGGGTAGATGCCGATGCTGCTGCCGATTCCTCCGGTGTACATATTGATCTCATTGGCAAGCGCCGCGTAGGAATGCTTGTCCGTATCCACATATCCCAGCACTGCCTTTAAGATACCGAGATAAGGCAGATCTTCCGGCAGAATATCGCACACATCAAACAGATAGGTCAGGTAATCAATGCCGTTCGTGTCCATCTCATGCGCAACGATGGAAACGCCCTCCGTCTCAATCTCACGGTTAAGAAGCGGCGCCGCCTCTTTTTTCAGATCCGCTCTCGTAAGGCGTGGAATCTTCTCTAAGTCTTCCTTCGGCGACGGCTCTTCCTGATACTGCTTTAAGTGCTTCGTGTCTGCGATCAGCTTCTTTCGCTCTTCCCTGGACAATCCCGCTTTGTATTCGGCCAGCTTCTTCTCCAGCGCGGCATCTCTCTTTGCGCCCAGCCCCTGCTCCGGCACCGTAATCACTACCGACGCATGCGGATTGTCCAGAAGATATGTCTTTACCAGTTCCTCATAATATCCGGTTCCGATCTGATCCTTCAAAAACTGATAGGTGTCCAGCGCTTCCAGATGCATAAACGGCTGCATATCATCGAACAACCAGCTGTCCAGACACTGGATTCCGTAGAGCAGTCCCTTCGGAAACTGTCCGAAATCCGCCTCCCGGAAACGGAATTCCGAGCTGTTGATTCCGGCTAACAATGCATTTTGATCAATTCCGTCTGCCACTTGTGCCTGCAGCGTCTCACGGATCACCTGCAAAAACTGCTCCTTCTGCTCCTGATTCGCATTTTTTGCAATCACAGAAAATACCGGCTGCAGCGTGCTGTTATCATAGCCGCCGCCGATGTCCATACCGATTCCCGCATCAATCAGCGCCTGCTTAAGCGGCGCTCCCGGCGCGGAAAGCAGTGCGTAGTCCAAAACGTCAAACGCCTGGTATAACTTTTTGTCCAGAACGGTTCCAACCACCACATTGTAAGACAGATAGCTGTTGTCCGTAAGCGTCTCCCCCGACGCCACCGGATAAGGCTTTACGATCTCCACCGGCGCGGCAAAAGGCTTCTGCATCCGGATTGCGGAATCTAGCTCAATCTGCTCGTATTTTCCGAGGTATTCCTCATCCATCCAGCGCAGCTTTTCTGCAACGTCCATATCCCCGTACAGATAGATATAGGAATTGCACGGATGATAATACTTTCTATGGAAGTTCAGATACTGCTCATAGGTAAGCTCCGGAATATGCTCCGGGTCGCCGCCGGATTCGTTTGCGTAAGAGGTATCCGGGAACAGTGAATTTAAAATCAGGCGCTCCAACACATCATCCGGGGACGAGAAAGCGCCCTTCATCTCGTTGTATACCACACCGTTGATCGTTACCGGCGCATCTTCATCCTCCAGCTCGTAATGCCAGCCTTCCTGCTCAAAGATCTCTCTGTGCTTGTAGATGTCCGGATGAAACACCGCATCCATATAGACACTCATCAGGTTCTGAAAATCCGCATTGTTGCAGCTCGCCACCGGATAGATGGTCTTCTCCGGGTACGTGATCGCATTTAAAAATGTGTTGAGCGATCCCTTGACCAGTTCCACGAACGGATCCTTGACCGGATATTTGTCCGATCCGCAGAGCACTGTGTGCTCAATGATGTGCGGCACACCGGTCGAATCCTCCGGCGGTGTGCGGAAGCCGATGTAAAACACCTTGTTCTCATCGTCGTTGGAGATCACGGTGATTCTCGCCCCGCTCTTTTTATGGCGCAGAATATATCCCATCGAATGGATATCCTTTAACTCCTGCTCACCAAGCAGCTCATATGCTGTCAATTCTGAAAGCTTCATAAATCCATAATTCCTTTCCTGCCCGGTCATCCTGTATGTCCGGTATTCACACTGTGTTCTATTATAACAGCTTTTCCCATTCTGCAAAAGAGTAAACTATCTATAGATTTTGTCTGGAACACTCTGCGAACGGTGCCGGCAAAGTACCACATGAAAGTTCCTGAAATTGTCCCTGATTTGCTGGGCACCTGCCAGATTGTCCAAACGCAAAAAAGAGACTGCCTAAATGCGGCAGCCTCCTCCCATGTCTTCACAGATATATTCTACTGATAAGAACTCCCTATGCGATGCGTGTCACATTCGCTGCCTGCGGTCCCTTTGCACCCTCAGTCACCTCGAACTCGACCTTCTCGCCGTCCTTTAACTCCTTGAATCCATCCATATTCAGTGCGGAAAAATGTACGAATACATCGTTGCCCTCTGCATCTGAAATGAAGCCATAGCCCTTCTTGGCATTAAACCACTTTACAGTACCCTGCTGCATAATTCTAAAAACCCTCCTCAATACAGTTCTGACATTACAGACTATTCCTGTCTGTATAAAACAACAAATTGAAATTAGCACATTTTACCTTTTTTGTCAATCTTTTTCTATCGTTATTGTTTAATTTGCACATCAATCTGCTGGTATGGGATAGAAATTCCCTTCGCATCCAGCGCATACTTGATATTTTCCGTCATGCGCCAGCGCGCCGGCCAGTAATCCCCGGTCTTAACCCAGACCCTGAGTCCGATGTCCACCGAAGATGCCGCCAGGTTGTCCACATATACCACAGGCTTCTCCTCCGGGATTCTGGCTTCCTCCTTCTCCGCCACCGCATAGATCACATCTTTGGCTGTGCGGATATCCGCTTCATAGGCGATGCCCACCACGAGATCCACACGACGTCTGTCCTTGTTGGTCACGTTGGTGAGGCTGCTGTTGGAAAGCGTCCCGTTCGGTATCACGATCAGCTTGTTGTCCACGGTAAGCAGTTTGGTATAAAAAATGGAAATCTCCGTGACCGTTCCCTCATTATTGTGGGAATGTTCAATGATGTAATCTCCGACCTTGAACGGCTTTAACAGCAAAATCAGCACGCCGCCCGCGAAATTCGACAGGCTTCCCTGCAACGCCAGACCGACCGCCACACCCGCCGATCCAAGCACCGCCACCGCTGATGTCGTTGCAATTCCAAACAATCCCATAATGATAAAAATCAGCACTACATACAGCGAATACTTGATCACCGGTATCATGAACTGCTTGACGCCCTCATCGGTTCCCGCCCGGTCCATCGAGCGCCGCACCAGCTTTGTGATCCACTTGATGATCCTGCCTCCGATCACATACACAAGCAGTGCGATCAGAATCTGGAATGCGAAGTTTAACAGATCCGGCACCAGCCCTTCCAGCCATGTACGGATAATCCCCGGATTCTTTGCTACCTCCTCAATTCCCTCCTGTGCATGGTTCAATGCCTCCACGGTCTCCGTGGTCGACGGGAATGCATCTGTCTGTGCCGCCAGATACCTTCCCTGTTCCAAAAGTGCCGCTATCCCGTTCACTCTCTCGTCCTCCATCCAACTTTATAATCCTTCTTAAATTTCATGAATAAACAGACCGCTCCTTAGCTTCGGCTCAAACCAGGTCGATTTCGGCGGCATCAAAAGTCCCGCATCCGCCACTGCGAACAGCTCCGCAATGGACGTCGGATACATTGCAAACGCCACCGCGCAGTCCTGCTCACAGCGCCGCACCAGTTCGTCCATGCCCCGGATTCCACCGACGAAATCAATGCGTCCGTCCGTCTTCGGATCTCTGATGCCGAGCACCGGTTCAAGAAGCCTATTCTGCAGTATGGAAACATCCAGATCTGCAACCGGATCTTCCGGCGTGCGGTCCTCCTGCCGGATATGGCAGGAAAACCAGTGTCCTTCCATATACATGCAAAAGGTTCCCCGCTCCTTAGGTCTGGTATCCTCTGCCCCGGTAATCTCCTCCACATCAAACCGCTTCTCAACTTCACGGTACAATCCCTTAAAAGAATATCCGTTCAGATCACGGACCACACGGTTGTAGTCCATAATCATGAGTTCATCGTCCGGAAATAGTACCGAGAGAAAATAGTTAAACTCCTCCTCCCCGGTGTAACCCGGATGTTCCTTCCGGCGCTTCTGCCCTACTTTTACCGCGGACGCTGCCCGGTGGTGTCCGTCTGCAATGTAGATACTGTCAATGCCCGCAAACGCTTCGTGAATTGCGGCAATATCCGCATCCTCGCGGATGACAAACACCCGGTGTCTCACGCCGTCCTCCGATGTGAAATCATATTCCGGCTCTCCCCGCTTCGTCTTTTCCACGATACGCCGGATCCCGTCATTCGCGCGGTACGCCAGAAAGATCGGTCCGGTCTGTGCGTTACAGACATCCACATGGCGGATGCGGTCGACCTCCTTCTCCGCGCGGGTATTCTCGTGCTTTTTGATGATGCCGTTCTCATAATCATCGATGGACGCGCAGGCTGCCACTCCCGTCTGCACTCTTCCGTTCATGGTGAGTTCGTAGAGGTAATAACACTTTTTATCCTCCGTCAGAAACGTGCCGTCCTCCACCCATTGCCAGAGCGTGTCATGCGCCCGTTCATACACCTTATCATCGTACATATCCACCGACAGCGGGAACTGTGTCTCCGCGCGGTCGATGCTAAGGAAAGACTGCGGATGCCGCTCCACTTCCTTCGTAGCTTCCTCTCTGTTATAAACATCATAAGGGAGGGCAGCAATCTCTGCTGCCTTCCCTCTCTGTGGTCTGATGCTTACAAATGGTCTGATTTCTGCCATTGTTCTCACACCTCGTTATTTTACTTTCCGTACTTTTAATACTCCATCCGTCTGCTCCAGCTTTGCGAGCACATCCTCCGGCACGTTCGTATCCACATCGATCAGCGCATATGCATAGTCGCCCTTGGACTTGTTCGCCATGCCATCGATATTGATTCCGGCATTGCCGAGAATTGTCGTAAAATGGCTTAACATACCACTCTCGTTCTTGTGCAGAATACCGATTCTTCCTGCCGTCATGCAAGCGCCCATGCTGCAGTCCGGGAAATTGACGGAATGTACGATATTGCCGTTCTCAAGGTAATCGCGGATCTCGCGCACTGCCATGAGCGCACAGTTGTCCTCGGATTCTGCCGTGGATGCGCCCAGATGCGGTGTCACGATGCAGCCCTTTGCACCGACTGTCGTGGTGTTCGGGAAATCGGAGACATATTTTTTGATCTTGCCCGCTGCAAGTGCGTCCACCATCGCCTCCTCATCCACGAGAAGATCTCTCGCAAAGTTGAGCACGATCGCCGTCGGCTTCATCATTGCAATCGCATCCGCGCCAATCATCTTTCTGGTGGAATCCAAAAGCGGCACATGAATCGTGATATAGTCGCACTCGCGGTAAATGTCCTCCACGTTGCTGATGTGCTTCACGCTCCGGGAAAGGCTCCACGCTGCACTGACGGAAATATACGGATCGTAGCCGTACACTTCCATTCCCATGTGGGTCGCCGCATTAGCAACCAGAACACCGATTGCACCAAGTCCGATAACACCTAACTTCTTGCCGGAAATCTCGGTTCCCGCAAAATTTTTCTTCTGCTTTTCGGCAGTTTTTGCGATATTCTCGTCGTTCTGATTCGCCAGACACCAGTCGATGCCTCCCACGATATCACGGGACGCGTAGAGCATTCCCGCAAACACCAGCTCCTTGACACCGTTTGCATTGGCGCCCGGGGTGTTAAATACGACAATTCCCTTCTCCGCGCATTTATCCAAAGGAATGTTGTTCACGCCGGCACCGGCTCTCGCCACTGCCGCAAGTCCCTCCGGGAGCTCCAGGTCATGCATTGCGGCGCTTCTTACGAGCACTGCCTCCGCATCCTTTATGTCTTCCACCTTCTGATAATCATCCGAAAACAGATCCAGACCGACCGCTGCGATCGGATTTAAGCAATGATACTTATGCATTTGCATTCTCCTCCTCGAACTTTTTCATAAACGCAACCAGCTTCTCCACGCCCTCTTTCGGCATTGCATTGTAGATGGAAGCGCGCATACCGCCCACGGTGCGGTGGCCTTTTAAATTCACAAAGCCTGCGGCTGTCGCTTCTTTTACAAACTTCGCATCCAGCTCTTCGTTGCCTGTCACAAACGGCACATTCATGAGGGAGCGGTCCTCCGGAACAACCGTTCCGTGGAACAGCTTGCTCTGATCCAGGAAATCATAAAGAATCTTTGCCTTTTCCTCATTGCGCTCCTTCATCACGGAAAGACCGCCCATCTTCTTTAACCACTTGAATACCTTACCGCAGATATAGATGCCGTAGCATGGCGGTGTATTGTATAACGAATCCGCATCTGCGTGCGTCTTGTACTTTAACATGGTCGGCGTTCCCGGCAGGGTATCCTCCGTGATCAGATCCTCGCGGATGATGACGATGACAACTCCCGCCGGTCCTACGTTCTTCTGCACGCCGCCGTAGATCACACCGTATTTTGTCACATCCACCGGCTCGGACAAAAAGCAGGAGGATACGTCCGCTACCAGCGTGTGTCCCTTGGTATTCGGAAGCTTCTTGTATTTTGTTCCGTAGATCGTATTATTCTCGCAGATGTACACATAGTCCAGATCATCCGGGATATCCAGATCAGAACAATCCGGGATATAGGAAAACGTCTTATCCTCGGAGGATGCAAGCTTTACTGCCTCGCCGTAAATCTGTGCTTCCTGATAGGCTTTTTTCGCCCACTGACCCGTGACAATATAACCTGCCTTGCGGTTCTTCATTAGGTTCATCGGGATCATGGCGAACTGCTGGGATGCTCCGCCCTGTAAAAACAGAACTTTGTAATTGTCCGGAATGTTCATCAGATCTCTCAGATCCTGCTCTGCCTCTTTGATGATGTTGTCATACACCTTGGAGCGGTGGCTCATCTCCATCACAGACATTCCGCTTCCTCTGTAATCCAGCATCTCATCTGCTGCTTCTTTTAAGACCTCTTCCGGCAGCACTGCCGGACCTGCTGAAAAATTGTACACTCTGCTCATTTTCTAATTCCTTTCCTTTCTCTTTTATTACGGCAGTTCCCTACGCTGCCGCCTCCATGCCCCCTGTAACAAAACATATACGCATGTTATGACTGCACTGCGGCTAAATCCTCCCCGGTAAACGCGGTACTGATATCCGCCCCCGGAGCAACCATCGGCCACACCTTGTCATCGCAGCCGATCACACAATCGATCACTACCGGTGTCTTTGCAGCAAGCGCTGCTTTTAACGCCTCGTTAAATGTCTCGCGGGTTGTGGCGCGGTACCCTGTCGCCCCCATCGCCTCCGCAAGCTTCACATAGTCGACGCCGTCATCTAAAACCGTCGCTGAATAGCGTTTTTCGTAAAACAGATCCTGCCACTGCCGCACCATGCCGAGCACATGATTGTTCACAATCACTTCGATCAACGGCAGCTTCTGCCGGACTGCGGTAGCAATCTCGTTCATATTCATGCGGAAACATCCGTCCCCCGCGATATTGATCACCTGTTTTCCCGGATTTGCAACCTGTGCACCGATCGCAGCGCCCAGTCCGTATCCCATGGTGCCAAGTCCGCCGGATGATAAAAACGTGCGCGGATTTTTATATTTATAATACTGTGCAGCCCACATCTGGTGCTGTCCTACTTCTGTCACAATGATGGCGTCGCCGTCTGTCTGGCGGTAGATCTCCTCCACCAGATAAGGTCCGGTCAGTCCCGGCTCCTGGTATGTGAGCGGATATTTTACTTTATAGTCCAGAATATGCGCTATCCACGCTTCATGCCCCAGCTGCGGCAGTTCCGCGTTGATCCTCTTTAAAATTTCTTTCAGGTCTCCGATCACAGCCGCATCGACACGGATATTTTTATTGATCTCCGCTGCATCCACATCAAACTGTAAGATCTTCGCCTGCTTTGCAAACTTCTTGGCATTGCCGAGCACACGGTCGGAAAAGCGCACGCCGACGGCGATCAGCAGATCACACTCGCTCACGCCGAGGTTGGACGTCTTGGTTCCGTGCATGCCGAGCATCCCCGTGTAGAGATCGTTCGTCCCGTCAAAGGCTCCCTTTCCCATCAGGGAATCGCACACCGGCGCATCCACTTTATGTACAAATTCTTTTAATTCCGCGCTCGCTCCGGAGATCACAGCGCCACCGCCCACAAATATGTACGGTTTCTCTGCCGCTTTTATCATCGCAAGCGCCTTCGCAAGATCCTCTTCTCGTATCGTGTCCGTCACACGCGCGATCGGCTCTGCCTTGCAGAATTCATACTCCGTCTTTGCCGCCGTAATATCCTTCGGGATATCGACGAGCACCGGGCCCGGACGCCCCTTCTGTGCGATCCGGAATGCTCTGCGGATCGTGTCCGCAAGCTTTGTGACATCCTTTACGATAAAATTGTGCTTTGTGATCGGCGTCGTGATGCCTGCAATATCGATCTCCTGAAAACTGTCTTTGCCGAGAAGCGGCACATTGACGTTGCATGTGATCGCTACGATCGGCACGGAATCCATATATGCCGTGGCAATTCCCGTCACAAGATTCGTCGCTCCCGGTCCGGACGTTGCGAAACAGACACCTACTTTTCCGGTGCTTCTCGCATAACCGTCCGCCGCGTGGGAAGCTCCCTGCTCATGCGAGGTTAAAATATGCCGAATCTCCTGATGCTTATATAATTCATCGTATACATTCAGTATGGCTCCGCCCGGGTATCCGAATACGGTGTCCACACCCTGTTCTTTCAGACATTCGATGACAATCTGTGCTCCTGTCAGCTCCATGTCGTATACCTTCCTTTTCTATCCTACTGTTCTTCCGGGAGCGCCAGTATTGCTCCGCGGTTGCCCGAGGTCACAAGCGATGCGTACCGCTTTAAGTATCCGGTCGTCACCTTCGGCTCTCTCGGCTGCCATTTCGCCTTTCTGGCGGAAAGTTCCTCGTCCGGTACGGCGAGTTCCAGCTTTAACTCCGGAATATTGATCCTGATAAGATCTCCCTCTTCCACCAGTGCAATCGGTCCCCCGACCGCTGCTTCCGGCGATACATGGCCGATCGACGCGCCGCGGCTTGCACCGGAAAAACGTCCGTCTGTAATCAGCGCCACCGAAGATCCAAGACCCATTCCCGCGATCGCGGAAGTCGGGTTTAACATCTCGCGCATTCCCGGTCCGCCCTTCGGTCCTTCATAGCGGATTACAACGACATCGCCGGCAACAATCTTACCGCCCTTGATCGCTGCGATCGCATCCTCCTCACAGTCGAAGACTCTCGCCGGTCCCTCGTGCACCATCATCTCATCGCAGACCGCCGAGCGCTTGACCACGCTGCCATCCGGCGCAAGATTGCCTTTTAATACGGCAAGTCCGCCGGTCTTGCTGTACGGATGATCCACCGGGCGAATCACTTCCGGATTCTTATTCACTGCATCCGCAATATTCTCCCCGACGGTCTTTCCGGTCACGGTCATGCACTCCGTGTGCAGCAGTCCGATGTCTGCCAGTTCTTTCATTACCGCATAGACGCCGCCCGCCTCGTTGAGATCTTCCATATAAGTCGGTCCTGCCGGCGCCAGGTGACACAGATTCGGCGTCTTCTCACTGATCGGATTTGCAAATGCAATATCAAAATCAAATCCCACCTCGTGGGCGATTGCCGGAAGATGGAGCATACTGTTCGTCGAACAGCCGAGCGCCATATCCACGGTCAGCGCATTTAAGATGGCTTCCTTCGTCATAATATCGCGCGGGCGGATATTTTTGCGGTACATTTCCATTACCGCCATGCCCGCATGCTTGGCGAGCTTGATGCGCTCGGAATAGACTGCCGGAATCGTGCCGTTTCCGCGAAGTCCCATTCCCAGTGCCTCGGTGAGACAGTTCATGGAGTTCGCCGTGTACATTCCGGAACAGGAACCGCAGGTCGGACAAACCTTCTCCTCGTATTCCTTGACTTCCGCCTCCGTCATCGTGCCGGCCGCATAGGAACCTACCGCCTCAAACATGGAAGAGAGGCTGCGCTTTTTGCCCTGTACATGTCCTGCAAGCATCGGTCCGCCTGACACGAACACTGTGGGTACATTGATGCGCGCTGCCGCCATCAAAAGTCCCGGGACATTCTTATCGCAGTTCGGAACCATGACGAGCGCGTCAAACTGATGTGCAAGCGCCATACATTCCGTGGAATCGGCAATCAGATCACGCGTTACCAGCGAATACTTCATGCCGATGTGTCCCATCGCAATTCCGTCGCAGACCGCGATCGCCGGGAATACCACCGGCACGCCGCCTGCCTCCGCAACGCCAAGCTTTACCGCGTTGACAATCTTATCCAAATTCATGTGACCGGGAACAATCTCGTTGTAGGAGCTCACAATACCGACCATCGGCTTGTTCATCTCCTCCTCGGTAAATCCCAGCGCGTTAAACAAACTTCTATGAGGTGCCTGCTGCATCCCTTTTTTTACATTATCACTCTTCATCTATCTTAACTCCGTTTCTGTCATTCTATCTGATCCGCTCGCAGATCAGATCTCCCATCTGTGCCGTGCCGACCTGGGTTACCTTTTCCTGCGGCTTCTCCTGCGGCATGATGTCGATCGTCCGGTAGCCATCCTTTAAGACCTGCTTCACCGCCTGCTCCACTGCATCCGCCTCCCGGTCCAGATCAAAGCTATAACGCAGCATCATGGCTGCACTTAAGATCGTTGCGATCGGATTCGCAATTCCCTTTCCGGCAATGTCCGGTGCCGAACCGCCGCTCGGCTCGTAGAGTCCGAACTTTGTATCGTTTAGGCTGGCGCTTGAGAGCATACCGATCGAACCGGTCACCATGCTCGCCTCATCCGACAAAATATCGCCGAACATGTTCTCCGTCAGAATCACGTCGAACTGCTTCGGGTCTTTTACCAGCTGCATCGCACAGTTGTCCACGAGCATATGCTCATAGGTCACTTCCGGGTAATCCTGCGCCACCTCCTCGACGATCTTTCTCCACAGTCTCGAAGAATCCAGCACATTCGCCTTGTCCACACTCGTTACCTTTTTGCGCCGCTTCATGGCAATATCAAAACCGCGCTTAGCGATCCGTCTGATCTCGTTCTCATTGTAGGTCAGCGTATCCATCGCTGTCAGCACACCGTCCACTTCCTCGGTCTTGCGCGCTCCGAAATACAGTCCGCCGGTCAGCTCCCGCATAATCATCATGTCAAATCCGTCCCCGATGATGTCGTCCCGAAGCGGGCATGCAGCTTTTAATTCTTCATATAAATATGCCGGTCTTAAGTTGGCAAACAGGTTCAGCGCCTTGCGGAGCTTTAAAAGTCCCGCCTCCGGTCTCTTCTCCGGCGGCAGCTGATACCACGGCGAAGTCGATGTGTTGCCGCCGATCGATCCCATCAGCACCGCATCGGAAGCCTTCGCGGAAGCGATCGCCGCATCCGTGAGCGGCTCACCCGTCGCGTCAATGGAGCAGCCTCCCATCAGAATCTCTTCATAGCGGAACACATGTCCGTAGGTCTTTCCAATCTGATCCAGAACTTTCTTTGCCTCTGTTACGATCTCCGGTCCGATCCCGTCGCCGGAAATCACGCCTACCTTATATTCCATCTCTCTAATCCCTCTTTTCTTCCTGCCATGCAGGAATCCGTCTTGTATTGACTTTAGTACATTACTAACAGACAGTATATAAATTCTATAATAATGTATCTCGGGAAACAATGCAACCTCTGAATCCATTTTTCTTTTTCATGTATTCCATAACCTGGTCTTATTTACTGCTTTTTTAACGCAACACTTTTCAGTTCAAAATAGGCGAGCAGATTCTGGTTGCGCCAGTCCTCTGCATCCTCTGTAATATCATCCATACAAATCATATAGGGCTGCTCTGTATAAGCATCCACGAGTGCATCCGTTCCCTTCGCCGCCTCTAATGTATCGTGTCTTTCATACGCTTCCTGCGAGTATCTCTGCGCAGTTCCTGTTTTGATCTGCAAATGTGCCTGATAAGCAGTCGAGCTCTCCCCGCAGCCGATGAGCACCCCAAGCAGCAGCACCCCCGTCACAGCCAGATGGCCATGGGAGAGCTGGTTTATGACATTCTCCGAAGCAGTGTCCCCAGCAAGGACACGCACCAGCCATCCGCACAAATAGAACTCTACGACAAACAGTAGCAGCACATACGTAAAATACACCACATTTGCCAGTCTTCCATCGCCTGCTGCTCCCATTCCATAATATGGCGGACAATACAATGCACAGATATACCCCACCGCCAGAACTACCACCGCCAGCGGATATGAAAAACGGAATCCCTTCTCACGGTACAGCCGCTGCGCCGCACGCAGGATAAACGGAAGGAACACTACCATGCCGATGAGTATTTTCAACCCCATCCACTGGTTGATCGCACTAATTCCCCATTTCGTTGCAAGCCAGATGGTTTCAAAAAAGCCCGGGGTATTTTCAAATGCCGACTGGCGTACCCTCGTGCCGGGAGAGAGCACATTGATCAGAAAACCTCCAACTGTCACTGCCAGTACCACCAAACTGTCTACCAAAAACGGCTTTCGATGTACCACTCCTCCATAAATCACACAGCCTGCCAGAAAAAGGATTCCGCCAAACGCCGTCACGTGATTACCGCCCGCCAGAAGCAGTCCAAGCAGTCCCGTGAGAATCATCTGCAGGATGCGTCTCTTTCCCTTTCCTCCCAACCACAATGCCGCCGAAACAAGCAGCAATAATACGCAGAAGAAAAACGTGTAATTGACCGCACCATTGTACCAGTAGATTCCCTGCACTGCCGATGGAATCCACTGCAGCATCAGAGCCGACATCATAAAACCAAAGGCTGCTGCTTCCAGCCTGCCCATTCCAAGCTTTCTGTGCAGCACCTGCCATGCAAAAATCAGATTCGCGCCATACAGAGCCGCCAGAATCAGACACGCAGCGATCCGATACCACGCTTCGCCAAAAATACCGGGCTCCAGTGCCTGTATTACCGCGGAGACGTAAAGTCCCTGCCAGGTCTGGTAAAACTCGGCTGAAGTTGCAAATGCCGCCCTGCACACCTCCCACAGGGAATGTGTATCTCTCCACGCATGATAGGTTTCTGATGCATACCAATAATCGTCTCCAGACGGATGGTTGTACATGGATAAGTGCAAAAGTGGCACCACCGATAAAACCGATATTACAATAATGATCCAAAGAATCATTTTTTCATGCTGCTTTTTCATATATCTTCCTCCATTTCCATAGAAAATACAATACTGCGAAAACAGACAGAATTTCTGACAGTCTCCAGTACACAGGTTCTGTATAGTAAACCTCAAATTCCCCTTCATACTTCTCTGGTATTACCACTTGCAGAATATGCTCCGGGGTATTCGTAATCTCTAGGTACCTCCCCGTGTTTCGATCTTTCGCCACATATTTTTTGTAATTCAATAATGGAAACGTAATTTTTCGTTCCTTCTGCAAGGTATTTTTGCATGTAACTGTCATTCTCCCCTGTTGTTTTTCAAATTTTTCCACAACGATCCCCGCATCTTCTTTTTGTTCACTACATTTAAGTTGTTTCGCGTCTGTCTCTTCAAACAGATATTCCTGATTACTAGCTGCATCCACCGAATCAAATGCACTTCCGCTTACTATTTTCATTGTAGCTTTCGTTCCAATCTCGTGATCCATGATATACTGACCGCATACCAAAATCACCACGCATAATCCCACCCCAATTGCTGCCCTGACCGGATACTGAATCAGATTTTTCGCGTCTTTGACTACAAATCCCAATATAAGAATCCCACATCCGTCTGCCATACCGACAAAACGATATGCAAACTGATAAGGTGTAAGCCACATTCCGATCACAGGTATGTTTTTTATTACATTCCATGGGAAAAAATAGCATGACATTACTATCGCAATCAAAAACAACACGCCTACTTTTTTCTGTGCGTTCAAATCTATATCTGTTTCTTTTATTTTTTCCCCGTATGCCAGCAATAAAATTATAAAAAAAGCAAAAACTAACACATATGGCATTCCTATTCCAATTGACATATCCGATAGCACACCATTTAATACCGATCCCGAACCATTTGCAAAGAAAAACATTTGCGATAATTGTGACAAAAATATTCCATTCTCCTGCATATTGTAAATATTAGCATTTTCTACCTTTAGCTGGTAAGAAACTAAATAGTCCAACATCGGAACCAGAAACACTAAATTTATAGTCACCGTAAGTAGTGCTGTTTTCAACATAAATTTTCGATTTTTCCATAGTTCACGTAAATGAAGCAGTGCATATATAACCGAAAATACAATCATCATTTCAAAACTGAGTAAATGTGATTGCAGAATAAAGGTATATCCCAATACCAGCATTGGAAAAGCCTTCTTGTTTTCCTTCTTCCATGCATAATACAGCCCTAAGAAGATAAGTGGATAAAATGTAAACGCCGTAAATTCACCCAGTGCACCTCTGACATAAATACTTGTCATACGGCTCGATGACATCACATGCAGAAATCCGCCAATAATGCCGGCATTCTCACTTTCTGACACTTCTTTTACACAATAATATCCAATCCACATTGTCAGCACATTTAGTAAACCTACATACATCTTGTATGCTGTTTGTAATTGGAATCCAATAAAACGAAGCACTGCTGGGAAATACAATAAGATATCCCCATACATTACCGATACCGGATAACCATAATCATTCAACCATCCCGGTTGCACTCTGACTGGGAACTGTCCATTCGCTAGCGCCTGTGCCATACCTTCAATCCGCATAAGATGAAAATTCAAATCATGACTGTATGTAATATAATTTACAAATAATGGTGCTGACGGAATCAAGGCACCAAAAAGTAACAGTAGAATTGTTCGCCTTTTGGTCGCAGACATTAACATCCACAAATGCATTTTTCGCATATAAATTGCCACATCCGCCAGCAAAATCAACATAATCACCCAAAAGGCTACTACATGCTTTATCTTTTCTGTTCTGCGAATAATCACCGCCTCAACCTGCAGTTCCCCATCTCCTTCGCCAGGTTCAAATACAAGCTGAAATCCTCCCACTCCATTCCATAACATTATTTCTGAGATTTTCTTTCTGCCTTCTTTCTCCAAAAACACCTTCTCTCCCTGTTCCGGTCCATATACACTCGTCATCATAGTGTAACAGACTGCATTATCCAGATCCGTTTCATAGTCAATCTCTATCGAATATGAGCCCCTCTCTAATACAAGCGGGTTCACATTTGACGCTATATCCGCTCCATAAAATTCCAACATAAAATTCTCATCTTGTACAGCCCAAAGCAATACTGTTAAAATAACGCATACCTCAAGAAAACCCAGAATTATAT
>ERZ1034873.510-NODE-510-length-20600-cov-57.877148_pt1 | contig 20600 bp, 21 predicted proteins | sample MGYA00520689_ERZ1034873 | MGnify/ENA primary metagenome ERZ1034873 (study PRJEB33766, sample SAMN09781722) | gut metagenome | biome: gut microbiome | host: Homo sapiens | place: Madagascar | study: EMG produced TPA metagenomics assembly of the PRJNA485056 data...
ATGTCGATTAAATACTTTTGTCCTAAAAAGGAAAAATTTTTTCCAAGAGATCTACGATCCTAGATGATCCGATCGGTTTTGCATAAAAAAATAGCCCCTTGCCTTGTGAGCAAGGGGCTTTTCTTATTTATTATATTCTTTATTGCATTTCTTGACTGCACTTTCAATGAAGCTATTTAGTTCATCGGTAATAGTATAGCCGAGTTCTTTGAGCTGATCTTCGACGTACTTTTTACGAATAACGCCAGTGGGATCATCTGCTTTATAAAGCTGGTCCGCCGCAGTTACGAAGTTCTCGATTAATAGCAGAACCTTTGCGGTTCCTTCTGAACCGATCTTAGCATCTAGCCAAGCTTTGATTTTAGGAATTAAATAAGCAAATAATGCAACGACAGCTGCTGCAAGAATTTTACCTACAATTGCAATAATTTCATCCATAAGGATTTCCTCCTATCTAATAATAATAATAATTGCGATAGCCGCAGATATAGAGACAACGAGTATTTTTCTTTAATAACCCCTGGTAGCGTTAACCACAAACCAGTCATAGAATTCTGGGTTGTCTGCTCTATTCATTGGATTATAAAATTGAACACCGTCTGGTTGGCCATTAAGAATCCAGCCCTGATTAACGGTGTACGGATAAAACCCAGTTGCTCCATTGCCAAATCCTATTGCTTCAGAGGTTATATTAAAATCCGTCCAGATTGTTCCATCGGGATCACTTGTGTCCCAAAAAGAAAGACCGCTTGCAGAAATGGTATTATTTCCTTCAGGAAGGGTGGGAGTCGCAACAAAAGTCCACGTCCCAGATATCGCAGGCATATTGTTTGGATTTAGGTTTATCGAAGTACCGTTTAAGGTGAATATCCTTCCGTTATTTACTAATATAGCCATATGTTACCTCCTCACTGCGGGATGCCATTTGCTTGTAACCAAGTCAGCAGATCGCCAGAGGGTGGGAGATCAAAAGTAATGGCCCTATAAGCTGAATTATTCCACGCACCATCCATATAAGGTACTTTATGATTAGTTGTCCGACTATGATATTCTAGATCAGGAATTCCATGGCACGCAATTTCATAGAAATACTGATTATTGGAGATAAAACCCACCTCAAACCGGTATAAATCACTGCAGTCAATAGTATCATTCAGATACCAAGTTCGACTAACAGCAGATTTCTCGCCTATGGCCTTACCGTCTATCATAAAGAACCATCCGTTCTTAGATAAAAACCGCATTAAGCCTCACCTACAATCTCACTATACTCAGCTAAAGTAATTTTGCCCTTGAGATAAAATGTTTCGACCTGGGCTTTGGTATAAAGCCCCAGGTCATAAAACTTCTTTACTTTTTCAAACATCATTTATCCTCCTCTAACAGAGAATCGGTCATCAGCGCGGTATACATGACCTGTGCTTCAATGCAGTCAAGCTGGGTGGGGGTTGGAGCAGGCACGGTAGCACGATCAGTCGCTAATTCATCATCGCTACGTAGCACACACTCTCCATTGATATATTTCCAGCGAGGAATACCATCGTCTGTATATAGGCCACCATCAAAATAATTTGATTGACAAAGATTATATTTAGAACCTTCTCCCTCATCAATTAGTGTCCATTCATCAAAATTTTCAATATTATCAATCGTATAACCGCCGTCACAATGAGTAATCCGACTTTGGCTATCGAATTTGATATAGACTTTTGACTTTATAGAAATTTCTTCCATAATATTCATAACTTCGTTACTCATAAGGCTTTCTCCTTTTTATTACATTTGAGCATTAAAATAAAAATCAGTTGGTAAATAAAGAACACCATCTGATAAACCGTGACCATTTTTTGTTGCTACGACTCGAACAGTTCCATTTGGCTGGGTGGTATATTGATAACTAAAACCAGAAAGCTCACTAGAAGTATTACCTACCGGGAAGATGTGTGGAGTACCGTGATTGCTTGGATTAGACCTCAAAGGAACTCCTGTAGGTATAAAGAATTGTAAATTATTAGCCGTTACAGCATCAGCACGATGGAAGTAATTGACACCACGACATACACTTAAGAAGCGCTTACAGCGCATTAATTCAGTAGTATAGTTTGGTATTTCATTTAATACCCAAGTACCACTAGAATCTTTGTGAGCTAAAGTTTGCTTATCTCCAAACTCCAATTTTGCAGCTACAACTGTTTCTCCAGAATTAATCCAGCGATAATTACTTCCTGTGCCAAACTGTGCAATAATGTCTGTTGTGTCAGTCCATCCTGAAGCTGTTTTTGTAACAACCGTCATTTCTTGCTCGCCACTGGATAACAATTTTAATCGCGAATAGGTTAATGTTTTCCCGTTGTAAGATGAAGCATCTGTTAAAAACTGACTCATAGTACAGTTTGCACCAGAAACGTTCTTTATCCCAGATGGGCCTACTCGTTGAAATACGTTACTTTTATTTCCATCGGAAGATAATATTCTCCAACAATCACACACATATACATTAACAGGAACACCGTTGTAACTGCCATTAGAGTTTACTTGCCACACTTGGAAAAACCCATTAACAAATAAATTTTGATGAACCGGGTTACCAATATCAGTAGCTACTTCATCAGCAGTACGTTTGTAAATCCAACCACTGCTATCAATAGTAGCAAAATCACCGGCTTTATCTGAAACATCAGTAGTCTGCAACCAAGTACCCGTGATATATTTACCTGTCAAATTACCCGTCAGTGTACCGCCGGCCGTAGATAAAGCCCCCACATCACTAGCTCCTAATGTAATATTTGCATTCAACGCCTTGCCATTCACTGTACGTGATGTAGGAACTTTGCCATTAAGCTGTGTCTGGATAGCACTGGTAACTCCATCAAGATAGCCAAGCTCGGTAGATGTCACATCGGACACCGCAACCTTGCCATTTGCGTTAGACACTAAAGCTCTACTCGCAGTTAAATTACTGCCGGTAATAGTCGTCGCTGCACCGGTGACAGTTGCCTGCTTACCGTTCAATGCAGTCTGCGTCGCAGTAGAAATGGGTTTATCCTTGTCACTTGTATTATCAACATTACCAAGACCAATGTTAGTAGCGGTAATATTCACATTACCTGTTCTGTAAGATGTCTCAGAGCCACCCTTTACACCTGTAATGGTATTTTTCTGCGCACCGGTTTCAATACCAGACAGTTTCGTCTTTTCTGCGGTGGTATAGTCATTGGTGCTCAAATCTTTACCAGTAACTTTACTAACCTTATCATCCAGAGCACCTTGCAGCCCTGTTATATGAGAAACTGTCAGATCTACTAATTCCGTCTCGGTCTCATCCACGGCGGTGATATTACCATTGCCGTCACCCTTGAGAATACCGTCAGCAGTGATTTTGGCCTACTTATTATTAATCTAAGTCTACACATTTTCAGTAACTCCATCTAATACGCTAGAAGTCTGACCTGTTAAAATACATTTAACTGCCATTTACAATCTCCTTTCTTAAATAAAAAATAGGGAAGGACAATATAATTCCTTCCCTAATCAAAATACTCAATCAGAGAATATCTTACCCTCTACTATCTTTAAAAAATCTCTTATTTCTCTTATCTTATTTTGTCCAAAATTTTTTTATTGATGATCAGTTACTACGATGCTTAAATTTGCACTTGGTATCTTTCGCGCAATAATAGTTAGGGTTTTATTTTCTACATTAGCTTCAACAGAATCTAATAATGCAAAATCCGCGGTTTGGGTTCCAGCGGCAGGGCTAATCACTGGCGGAACATTACCAGCATAACCGCACTTTAATCCAGTTAAGTTAACTACTTGCTGATATTTTCCTTCACTTTCTACCCAATTACCTACAACAAGAGTAAGAACGCTAGCCACCGCACGATCTATCTATAGCCCCGCTCTAGCTCCAGCTAAATCATTCGCACCAGTGCCACCATTTGCTAACCCAATAGTTTCATCTTTTGTTACAATGTTCGCAGCAGTTAATTCTTCATCACCATTTTTAAGCGCCCCTGCAACGTCAGCCTCTTCCGCATTCAAACAAATTCGTTCATTTGCCGTATCAATAAACATTTTTCCGTTATCTGTTAAAAAATAGTTTCTACCTTCTTGAATGGGAATTGTAGTATTCAATTCCTTTTCTGTACCATGAAATTGTTTAAATAATGCCATTTACTCAATTCCCTCCAATCTTTCCAATTGTCAAAGCGTTCTCTAATACTGCTAATCTATCTTCAAGCGCATTAACATATTCTGCACTATAAACTTTAAAACTAGCTGTAGTATCTGTTACCTTAGTATTAACAATTATATTTCCTATGCCGCCAGAGAGTTGTACCCTTTGCCAAACTGCATCAATTTTAAAATACCAATAAGAAACAGTATTATTCTCATTTTTTTCATATGTTACAGCCACTAACTCTCCAGGTTGTGGATTTAAACCTCGCGCAGTTAATTCTGCGCCTACCGCCATGGGAGTGTCCTCCGCAACCTACTCTGCCGTGATAATTTCATTGGCAACAATATTTAATGGATTTCCAATTTCTCCTTGCGGGCCACGAATGTTTACAGTAGCTGGATTCGCCAGCTCACCATCATTACTCCAACTTAAATCCCCAGAGCCTGATACACTGGGTGTAAAATGATAACCTCTTGGGCCAGTAGGGCCCCGTTTTCCAACAAGGTTATGGAAAGCAAGACTATATTTAGCATTTTGAGGATTGGTCGTCCCAGAAATTAAATCAACACTTGGTATTGCTGTTTCACTACTACCATTATCAACAGAAACAGAAGTAATCTCAACGGTTCCACCGTCGCCTGGCTGTCCTTTTAAATTTTTAAATTCTAAAAGAAGGTCTGCGTTTGTCTTATCTCCTGATAAGGTTGCAGTTACCTGAGGTGTTCCCACTGCCGCATTAACCGTTGCAGTAACGCTTTTAAATGTACCAGTTGAACCTTTAGAGCCATTCTTAAAAAATACAGGCCCAACCTGAGTGTTATCAGATTTAATAAATGTAATACTATTGGTGCCACCATCCTCACTTGATGGAGTTTCTGTTACTTTAACAATGTCGACGCCATTTCTTATATTATAACTTTCTGTTCCAACAGTGCCATTAGAATATTTTACCTTAAAAGTATTATTTCCACCACTTACAGTTGAAGGTGTATATTCAATTCCTGCGAAACTTATGCCAGTATCGCCTTTCTGACCTTTAACACTCATGGTTGCAGGGTTAGGTAAATTACCATCATTTATCCAACTAATTTCGCCTGCATCAGAAACAGATGGAGTAAAAGTTACACCCCGCGGAATTTTTACTTTGAATGACAATTCATTTCCTAAAGTACCCCTGTATATTGGAGTTACACTTGGCGTAGCAGTTGGTACTACTAATTCAGTAGTATTCGCGGTTCCCGCTACCAAGCTAGCAGGCATCTTTAATCCAATCTTAGGATTAGCAAGAGAAGTGGAATCTATAGTCAATTGCGGCGATGTACCAAACGGAAGGCCAGCATCTATGTCTCCAGCAACAAATAAGGGATAGTCAACAGTTAAATCACAAATTAAACGATATTCATAACCATTGTTCCAATCTTTTTTCCATAGCGTGGCATTATAAGATTTATCTCCATCTTTTTGTTTATTGTCAGAAAATGCTGCGGAATTTGGATCGCCATATGACACTAATACATAGTCGCCTGCATATACCTCGCTAGCATCGCCTGCCGCAATATCAGCATCTAAACTGGCCTTACTATCAAAAATCTTAGCAATAGTAAAATCCTTGCCAGCAGGTCCACCATAGAAGGAAAGCATATTCATACACACTCACCTCACTTGTTATAGATAAAGTCAATAATTATATTTTGTAATTCTTGACCTGTCTTAAATTTAATTCTCTCGATAATAATATCATCGTCAAGTTCATAGATACCAGTGTTTCCAACTTGAATGTCTCTACCATCAATAATTATTTTAGTATGTGGCGGAGCTTGCACACCGAGTTTAGTGACCTTCGCATTGCTGTAGGACACAGAACTTGCGAATTGTCCAAATAAATCGCTCGTCATGTCCAGATCGCCCGTACCCGCAACCACTATGCCATTCTTATTAGTAGAAACTTCTGAATCTCTATTACGATAGTCTTGCAAACGATAAACGATTTGTCCTATTTGCATAACTTAACCTCCTTATACTCTAGTTAAAGCCTATGTCATTGTAATTGACATAGTACCATTATATGTTAAAGGCAATGAATATTGCGTAATTACATAATTTCCTTGAATACCATTCTCACGATTCTCAAGATAAATCATATTATTAGGTTCATACCAATATCTTGGTAAACAAGAGATAGAAATAGTGGTATTATAAACTAGATACTAATACAACAGATTTCTAATCTCATCAAAAGCGGATGATCCAGTAGAACTATTCACGAAACTAGACTCTACTTGCGGCGATAGCTGGAAGAAATAGTTAGTTTCATTAGCCGCACAATATTCACGTACTTTCTCTGCTGCATCTTCTGCGGTAGTATATTCAATCTCTAGCAAGTCAGCTACTTCTTGGTAATCAGGAATAAAAACAATAGGTGGAATCTATTTGGTAAATAAAATTTTGATACTGTCATTATTTACCACTTTCATGCGGCGACCGATCTGCGACACCGCGTACTTGCCCACTTCACTAGTAGTATCAATAAAGTCTATCCAGAAAACCAAGTTAGCAGGGTCTTCTCTCACACTAGGATTCCAGTGGTTATATTCAGGATAATCTGGATACACCCAATCTTTATTATCTGGATCATAGAGTAGTCTCCAGAAGGCTAACATTTCTGCATCGTAGGGTTCAGTAGATTGCGCTTGCACCTGACGCTCCAAGGCATTGCGATAGATCTCTTCCCGCCACTCCTCACAAGGGCTTGCCGCAAGCTCTTTAGCTCCGTCTGGCTTTGTGTTTGTATCAGTGTACAAATAATTAATCACATCACCAGCCGTGTCAACTACTGACCACATATACTTCTTACACTTGTTGAGAATAGGTTTTTCATCAATTACTAAACGATAATGAATATCTACCCCGCTATCATTCTTACCCCAAACCACAAAGTCATTCTTAATATCTTCATACCTGGGACTACGAGTTAGAGATACCAGAGTATCAGAATCCTTAATCTCGTAAGTCGCTTCAGTAGAATAAGACTGAATATAATCTTGCGGGACCAGGTAGGCGATGGGACCAACCGTATTTAAATAATTTTTCTTTTCTTGGAAGATGAACCGTCCATCTAAATCAAAAAAGTATTCATAATTTCCTAAAATCTAACAAATTTTCTCAAGTAAATTAACCACTGTAGCCCCGGCTGCAAGCACTAATTCTCCAGGATAAGTAAATGCAGTAAATTCATATCCAACATCTTGTCCGTAAGCATATTTCTACTTATGAACCACATCTTCTGCATAAGCAAATGAAGCATAGTTCTCTGCAAAGTAAATAGGCTTCCCACCGATATATTTAATTAAAACCTTTGCGACTTTTTCAAGATCGTTGATAATTATGTCATGTAAAGGAATTTCACCATAATGATTAACTGCTTCTTGAATAATCTGATAGATCGTTGGATAGTCTATCTTATAGTTTCCATCTTCTAGATCTTCAAAAATTTCATGGAAAGTTACCGCGGTAGGCAATGTGCCACCCGCGGTTCCATCCAACAGAGCCATTTTATCTTTACCAGAAATACTAATTGTCCACCCAGAAGTAGACTAATTAATACTGGCACTTGATATAACATAAAACCCGCAATTAAACCACATAATTTCATTTCCCACAAGACGACCAATGTAAACTTTTACCTTTTTATTAATTGCAATCTCATTATCAAGATTTTCAATATTAGCAATTTCAGGTTTCGCTACCATAGATAAAGATAGAGTGCGGCGGACCGCAGAAGCTCCATTAGCCTAGATTGACCCACCGGACACTCTACCTTCTATGGAGGAAAGGGGTTTTTCATCGAATGAATATATAACAATTTTTGCGTATGTAGTTTGTATTTTTTCATTCACAAGTTTTTCAAGGAAGGCATTATTCATAAATTAGTTACCCCCTTGAATAATTCGTCTAATTAAACGAACTTTATAATTGATAAGTAATGGTTTATCATTAACCAAAATAATTTCACTTAATTTCTCTTTGATTGGTTGTAAGCGATATTGTGAAGTACCTCCAATATACACACTATGTCCATCTATATCTAAAATAACACCTTCAGCATTTTGCAAACCAATCGTTTCTACTCCTTCAAGTGCAAATTGCATTGTACCATCTGTTGTAGCATAAGTCCCATTTGGTTGTTTAACAAGTGGAACATTGTTATTGTAAGTTTTCGCAGCCCTTTCCATAGTAGCTGTTTCAATCATCGCAGTAATGCTTTGATTTCCGCCCCCACCTGCCGCATGGTTAATTTGACCCCAATCTCTATCAACATATTGAGTGCGAATAGTTGCTTCTCTAATTTCCTCCAACACTTTCTCAACAGAGTAATCAAGTAAAATAGTTGCAGTTGATTTAAGTTTAATAGAAGTAATACCACTATTTTGTAGCCCTGCGATAGTATACTCTTTACCACTTGCTACATTAATTTCATTACCGTTAATCAAAAAGGTTACAATATCTGGAATATCTGCATCATTGGCTAGCTTAAGCGTTCGTAGAGTAGTAACCTTATATTTATAGTCGTCAACAATAGTTTCTTGTTGTTCTTTAATAATATTAAATAACTCAACAGATGGATCAAATGTTCCAGCAATTTGTCCTCTGTCTAATTGAGCTTCTAAGCTAGAAATATCTTGCCATTCATCTGTTTTTAAGATACCTAAGTCTTTTAAATTAGCTAAGGTATTCTCAGCTACCTCATAAGCATTAGTAGAAAAACTATAAATCATGCGATTGAGACTCTGCTATGGTGACAAGGTAGCTCCAGTTAATGCAATAATAATATTCTTATCTGCTTCAGTAGGGGTCTTGAATAACTTATATCGTTTATTATTCAAAAACGTTTCTACCTTATGTCGGAACTTGCGTTCAATTCGTACTGATTCTGCGGTTGGATTGGTTGAAAGGGTTTCAAAATCCTTCTCCATAAAAAGGTTCTCTTCATCCATATAAGCTGACACCAATGCAGATAAAGGAAATTCTGCATAATAAGCATGACCATTATAAGCAATAGTTGGAAAAGTCGATCCAATTGTGTCTAGCTTACTAGCTAATTGAGTATGCTTAAAACTAGATAACTCACCATTAAAGTTTAACTTAATCTGTGTACCCTGGCTGCAAAGATAAGAATATTCAAAATTTACCCAATGCGGGGACGGGTCTTGCGGCAATAGCAATTCACTCCGCGCATTATTAGTTTGCTTGCGCTGAACTGCATACTTGTATCGCTTGCCGCACTCAATATAATAGTCAATAAAAACTAATTCATTGGTTAAGTTCTTACCAACATAGGTAAGATAAGCCACATCATCCCACACTTGATAATCAGTATCCTCATCAGAACGCACAATAACATAATTGCCATTAAGTTCTTCAGTAGAGGTTAACCGTACCTGAATAATTGCATTTTCAATACAAGCGACAGATGTACTATCTACCATTACCGCAAGATTGGTAATTGCTCCAATCGTATTAGAAACAACTTCAAAAACATAGGGCTTGCTAGTTGCTTCATAGCCATTATTGGAAACAATAGAAAAGACAACTGAATATTCATCATAAAGAGTAAGCTGCTCGCGGAAACGGTGTTGCGGCGCTGCGTCAGTAGAACTATTATACTGGATGTTTCCGGAAGATTCTACTATTTCACCTTTATGCCATAGATCAAAACGACAGGTATCTAGATATTCAGATTCACCGGCCGCAAATATAGCTTCACCATAAAAAGTTGGCATTGTTGTTGTTTCACTATGCATAGAAGAAATCTCATTAGGGTCACTTGATGTCGTTTCCCCATTAAGAATTTTGACCTGCGGCGAAGTGATAGCTTTAATAATCATTACATTAGACCACTCTGATTTCTAGCCAGAAGTGTTCACTAATCTAGCTTGAATTTTATACAGTTTACCAGCCCTCCAGTGACCAGATTTCAATTCTCCCTTATTAATAGAAAAACTGTTAGTGCTAACAGATAAAGACAAAATACCTGTAGCGTTATTTACTACATTAGTATTCGTATCTTGTGTATTTACCTTGACTTCTATATTCGTAACATCTGTTAAAGAAGCTGCTTGCGGCAGCGTATAATATATTGTCAGTGTATCTTGGCTCGCCGCAAATGCAGGCTAGGTCGTCCGCAAGATTGGCGCAAATAAAACTGCCATAGACGTGCCTCCTTTATCTCATTTTTTATTTCCTATATACTTTGAAAAAACGATTAAATAAATTATCTTATTTTGTCCAAGAAATAAGAAAAAGGTGAAATAAAAATTTCACCTTTAACTATAGATTTTTGCTCTAATTTTATTAGTGGCATCTTTTAGACTTCCACTACCGTTAAAATAACTTGCTAAAATAGGGTTATTTTTAGAGATTTTTTGAGGAATGGTCAAACCAGTATAGCCTAATTTAACTTTTAACTACAATAATGCTTCTTGTAATTTATTAAATTCCGTTGCAGTAATAGTAACTTTACCTACATCTGATCCTACACTTACCGAAGTTATATCCATTCGATCAAGCATTAGGTTTAAAATAGCTTTAAGTCTATTCCAAGCGTCTGCGGTTAAATTTAAAACGGGCTAACCCTTTTTTATTTTTGTATTATCTGCGTTGTCAGAGCCACACCAAGTAAAATAATCTATAACTGCAGAGGCAATCACTTCGATATAACGTTGACCATCACCAGGATAGCTAAAAGAAATAGAATTTCCAGATGTTATTTTAGAAGTTTTTACAACTGTGCCAGAAGCGGTAGCTGAAAATTTTAATTTAACAGGTACTTCATAGCCACTAAATAGCTAAACAGTTAACTAAATTGTAGTAGACTCAGGAAATAAAAACGATGTATAGCCTGTACTATTGCTAGTCTAGCTATTTAAATAAGACCCTACCACTATTTTAACCATCTATGTACCTTTACCGCATTTAATATAAAGATACTTCCCCCAAACTGCATATAAATTTAAATCACCTGTTAGATAAATAGATTCAGAAGGACGGTAGCTGGGGATATTGCTAGTTGAAGAAGTGTGCCAACCTAAAAGTCCATAGTTTCCTCTTGTTAAAGTTGTATAAGAAGATAAGTTTAATTTTTGTGTAGACTTGACCGAGGTGGTTTTAGGGTTAGTCCCAGAAATCCACGTACCATTATTAGCATATAATTTACAAGTATAGCTTTTAGCTAAAGATAACATGGAAAAATATGAATAACCAGAACCACTTATTGCTGATGTAATATTAAAAGGAGTATAAACTGGCAGAGTTGATACTGTACCCGCAGCAGTTACTCCAAAAGACATGGACGTAGAACTAGTGCCAGATTCTGAGGTAGCCGCAGTTAAAAGTGGCGTATCAAATCCATTTGCATTGACTAGTGTTGAGCCTTCATAAATCCCAATTGCAATTGGGCGAAGCTCTATCCTAGTACCTTCTTCGTATAAAACAGAATAGGTTGAACTATAGCCTGTATTAGCCCAAGTATAAGCTACTGAACCATTTATTCTAACTTCATAAGAACCTACTCCCTCAGAAGAGGGGGCTATTCTAAAATAAATTCGCTTAGACCAAAGGGCCTTCAGCGTAATATTTAATTCATTAACTACCATCTAACTACCATTACTATAAGTAATAGTCGTTCCAGACGGTAATGTTCTTTCCCAGCCTGCAAATTCCCAACCAGACTTGGTTGGAGTTCGATTAATCGTAAATGTAGAGTTTAATTGGGCATATACACTCTATGGTCCCGTTGACTCTCCATATCTTCCACCATTATAATCAAAGGTAATTGTTGCTCGCGACTGTTCCCATTGTGCAGTAATTGTACCAGAGCTTGAGATACCAGAAATCGTTGCTGTCGTACTGTATACAACACCATCTACAGACCACAACCAACCTGTCAATGTGTGTCCACTACGAGATGTGTTATTGGATATGGCCGTCAAACTTAGATACGGATAGGTACTGCTAACAGTAGGAGTAGGTCCACTATAGGTGCCGCCATTGGCATTTACACCAATAGTGTATATAGTACCGCCACCACCGCCACTCCAGGCACTAATAACAGACTATCCGTCAGCCCATGCCTCAAAATTTGTATCTGATACAACAGTACCAACGTTTGTATTAAAAGACCCTTGGAAAAAGCCAATCCTTCGATCATATTGACTATAAACCGCTGTAGTTGTGTATTTTACGGTATGGGTTGAACTTGTGGCACCGCTTTTCCATTTACAAATAAAACCATTACTGCTTCCGTCTGTATTTATATCTTGTACTAATATAGCATACACTGTGCCAATAGCCATACCACCTAAAGTAATAGTATACTCAGTTGCCGATGTATATTCTCCTGATATATACGCCATTTATTTCACCTCTTATCCAAATACCGCAGTTTTATTCGTTGAAGTAATATCTGTCCAACTAGCTAAGAAAGAAACTCCACCATCTTCTGTTTTATTATATACACCATTTGGTTTTAATAACACTCCATATCCTTCAAGACCGCTTGCTCCAGAGGTTACTAATTGTAAAGTCTATAAATAACCAATCGCACTATATAGATTTGTAACGTGCAAACTTTTTAAATAATTATTACTATCACTTATTTTTGTATCAGGAGCAAAACCTATTAACTTATCCCAACTCAATGTTCCTGCATTAATTCTATCCGCACTTAATGTGCCCGCATTTATTTGATTTGCGTTAATTGTTCCAGTTACATTAACAGCATTAGCTACTGTAAGATTATTAACATCAATTTCATCAGCAGTTAATTTTTCTGAAATGTTGCCTCGTTTAATTTTAATACTATCAACATTAATATTTTTAGCATCTAATGTTCCAGTAATTGCCGCAGTATCTAAATTAATTGCTCCAGCAACAATAGTATCTGTAATATTAGCATTTTTAATTTCTAATTTGCCATCTTTTATAATACAATCTCCAATTTTGCCACTATTGGCGTTAATCTCTCCTGTAAAACTACCACTTGTTGCATTTACTGTACCAGATACGTTCGCATTGACACATTTTAAATTACCTTCATAATCGACAAGGAATTTATCACCAATACGAATAGCATAGGTCCCATTACCTAAATTCACAAGATTAATAGTCATATATTGACCGTCATCCGCACCAGAATTTTTACCAGTAATTTGTGCATTTTCACCATCAATAGTAATCTAGCCTTTAGTACCAAAACGAGCTTTGCCATCTTCTGTCAATGCGAATGTATTAATACCATTCTTGTAACCATATAAACCAGTCTTATCTTGTGTAGAATCCTTGCCCATTACTACACCAGAGAACTGATTTGAAGTATTTTTAGTACCTGCACCAATCTATGGCGCTAGAATAGTTCCACCAAAAGTATCAAGCTCAATTGTAGTACCATCCCAGCTATTGATAGCTTCATTTCCATAGGGATTAAGATACATGAATACAGAGTGCAACAAATAGGTATTCTTATTAACACTCATTTTAAGTAAACCAACAGAATTATTCTCACCTGTATAGTGAGAAGCAGGAGTAAGATACTTGTTCCAAACCCCTAAGAATCCACTTAAAGACTCAATTGTGCCTTCTGTTCCATTATAAGAAAAAGCAAGTGGTGAACTATCATACTATGGATTTATACCTGATGAAGTATATTTAATATATTGCGGTGCTTGGTAAGTCACCGCCGCAAGATTAAGTCCACCAACGCAAACATCAATAGGATAATATGCGTATACACTAGTTTGACTTTCTGCTTTATAGCGAATATCAACTTGCACCTTAGCATAAAATCCACCCATCGCCTCTGGCGTCAAGAGAGTGTTTCCTGTGCGGATGAGTACACCACTTGAAGAATATCTGCTCATGCCACCATTTGGCATAGCTTTAACACTAATTTTATGGAAAATCCCCTGACCTGCGGTGACAATTTCAACATTTCTACTTTGCCATGTATAAGAAATATTAAAATCAGCTTTATCTGCACGTTGTTCAATTAACTCTCCATTACAATACACAAATGCTTTAAATGCTATTTGATTAGTTCCCCATGTCCTATTTGCATATGATAGAGCTACTTTATCAGTGCGCTTAACCTCACTATTTAAATCAATAGGTCTAATCAAGCACAGGTAGGTTGTACCATTAGTGCCTTGGTCGCCATCCTTGAGAAAGCTAATTTCTTTTTCATAGTCCACATAAGTACCATCGAGGGCGGTTAGCCGCACATAAACAGCATTATTATTCAGCGTTTCATAAAACTTTGTGCGAACCTTAAAATGCAGTGAGTTATCTCCTGCGTCTACCCATACTGACCGCATCATTGAATCTTTGAACTCTTGTTCAGCGGTAATAGGCTTCTTATCACTATCTAACCACCGCATTGTAAATGTTAAAGAGTCAGCCTGCGAAGTTGCGATGTTACATCGCAAAACGTGTTCAATATCATCATACTCGGTAACATCATAAATATCACCATTAGCATCATAATGAAAAACATCATCCCCAGAGTATTGCAGGATAAAATTAGGCAATTCATCTTCATCATTAGACCTATAGTTCGTCCAATTGAGTACACCGATCTTGGTACTGCCATCAAACACGTCACAATAAACTTTAATCCAAGGATACGCAAGATATGGTGTTAAATCAAGAGAAGAAGATTTGGTATCACCTGCTGCAATACGAGTTGTATCAGGCAACTCAATATACCATAACCCGCTCACTGTGAGCGTATCATTTTTCTTATCTTTTATTTCTAAAATCGTATCAGAGGTCAAATCTAAATATAAATCATATTGACTTGTTAAATTAATCAAGGAAATTTCCTTAGATAAAATCTTATCTTCATTATAAATTACTACTACTTTAAAATTTGTAGTAGCAGCTGGGCATTCGGATCGTGAGATAATAATAGTATCAAACTTATCTTTTTGAATGCGGCGCCAGCCTACCCCTCCGGCCTTCTCGTATTGTTCGCTGCCAATCAAGACTCCCGGATCTTCTGTATACCATAAACAAGAACAAGAAGATTTACTCATTAAAGACTCACTACCTGACATTAGTTTAGCTTGAAGTGTAAGACTGGGATAATTGTCGGTAAATACCATTCCTTGCGGCGTTGCTACGGTGAGGTAGTAAGAAGAGTCTGTTAAATCTGTAACGTTAATCCATTCTGCCTTGAAATTGCGGCAGTAAATATTCGGTTGTGTAGAATTGCCTGCGGGATCGTAGTCAGTAAACCCTTCTTGGAAAAATACTATCTTGCGGAGGCCAGTTAAATACCGCTTCGGGACAGTCAATAAAATAGTTTGCGGCGCCCAGTATGAGTTGCGATAAGGATCACCATTAAAGAGCGAAGTGTCTAGAGTATATGTAACTTCAGGAGAATCTTCCTTTGATGTGGCAAAGGTCAGCCGCAGACCATAATTACCAGTAGTTTTAGCGTCTACAAATGTAGTCATAAATTCCGCAGAAATACGAAATTCAGTTCCTCGATTTGCATATTGTTGAAACACACTATGGCTAGTTGTGTCATCCGCCGCAAACAAAGTAATTTCACTCTTGTGGTCAGCTCCATCGTAGGCAATTAATCCCATCTCACCAGACCAACTTTGTTCATAAATTACTGACCAATCTGGACTAAAAGATTCTTCAATCTAGTTAGATTCATTGCTAGCCGCGATGTCGGTATTATAAGTATAACCCTCTATATATTTAGTCTTAGAAAAATCGCCCAGCGGAATTTTTACTAAAACATTATCTCCAATTTTATATTTTGTTTTACCCTATGAAAATGCAGACCAAACACCATCTTGATAGCGTACTTTATATTCTCCTTTTGTTGCATCTACAATAGAGAATATTTCACCAGAAATTGTTTTATCTGCTTGATATTGAGATAACTAATTACTAGCTTCATTAGATATGACTTTATAGAGTCCATCAGCTAAGTTACTCATATTCATTCTCCTTTCTCACCAGAGGGGTGGGCTGTTACACCCACCCCATTAAGTTATTTTGTATAGAAATTAATGCGTTGTGCAGAAGTTTGAACTAGAGATTCAAGAGCCTCTTTAATCTCAATTGCGTCACGTACTCCAGGGAAGTCTGCATTAATCTGAACAGATTGTGCTAGCTCAGTAGCCTTACGATCGAAGGTCGACCGCATACTAGAATATCTAGATCCAAACAAGGACTGGCTTGCGGCCGCAGTCCCATTGATGCGGGCACGCATTTCTGCAATCATAGAAGGAGCCAGCTCACGGATACTTTGAACAGCCGCAAGCATATTTTTTGTATCCTCTTGATTGAGGACGAGTTCCTTTTGATGCAAGACCGCAAGACGACCACCTGAACCCCAGTCGCCAGTATAACCACCAGTATCATAATGCTTTAATTGACTTCGGCTATAGTCAGCAGCAAGAGATTCAATCTGGTTCTTCATTCCAGAGGGATAGTTCCACCAACCGCCTCCCTCATAAACTGCACCATTCATAGCCATTAATTTATAAGTACGACTACTTGGATCAAATTGACCTAGTTGCTTCCTAATTCTTCCAGTAGAGCCAGCTGATGTATTAGGAGTAGAAGGTGTAGTAGGTGTATTATTAGAAATATTTCCATTTGTTCCAGTTCCATTACCTCCAGAACCAGAACCTCCGCTCCAGCTGCCAGTCGCGCCTAGTCTATTAATACTACTTACAGCCTCATTATACTTCTGAACCGCAGTCGCGGTTTCTGACACTAGTTTTTGAATCGCCGCGATCGTATTATAAACTTCTTTAGTCCAGGCAGCTTGCGCTTCTGTAACATCTTGAAGTTCGCTAATCTTGTTCCAGATTTCATCAATAGCTGAGGTAGCCTTGTCTCGTAATTCCTCATTAGCTTGCGTCAACCGATCAACCTTATCGCTGAGTTGGTCATAGGATACGCCAATTTCAGAAGAAATATTACTAATATTGCCCTTATACTTAGTCAGAGCTTCATTGAGTTTCGCAAACATCTCCGCAGTAGTCTCAGTAAACGAACCTTCAATAGCAACCAAGTTAATCAATTGATCACTATATGTACTATTGAAGTCATTTGCATTACCGCCCATTTCCTCTAGAATACGTTGGAAATTCTTCTGGAAATTTTGTGCGGTTTCGCTAGTATCGTCACTGTACTTACCAGCAGCTTTTTGTTGTTCTGTGAGCGCTGCATTACCAGCATCCTTCATGTCCTTGGCCGCATCAGTCTGCATCTTTGCCAAATCAGCATACTTCTTTTGGTAATATGCTTGAATCTCATTGATAGCATTTTGACGCTGTTCCGCGTTGAGGGTATCATCCTCATAAATCTTGCGGATTTCCTCAGACATTTCTTGCCACAGAGAGACGATCTCACCAGTGATATTTTCAGTCTGATTCTTTGCGATGTTGTAGTAGTCCTGCATTGCTTTCAGATACTCTTGCTGCTTATTATTGATGTCTGCTTCGTCTGCAGTGAACAGATAATTATAGTTACCACTTGCACCACGCACCAGCCGCACCTTACTCTTGGCATTTTGTGCTTCTTCAAGAGCAATTTGCTTGAGTGTCATGTTATATTTGGCTTCCATAATCTTGAGGTCATACTCAGACAGATCAGCATTAGCTTGACGCTCCGCGAATTCGTCTTGTAAGGCTTTCAAAGTAGACTTGGCATAATCCGTACTGGCTTTAGCAATAGACTCCTGAACCTTATTGTTGAGGTCTTGCGTTTCCACAAAACGATTAACACCATCTAAAAATCTATTATCCTCGTCTTTAGTGCGGTTATACTTAGCTTGCAGTTGATCAAACCCTAGACCGCGTGTCATTTTATTCTCAAACTCATAGAAAATATCATCAAGAGCATTGGAGTAAATATTCTTTGCGGCTTCCATAGCCTGCGCGGTAGATTCAAGCATTGCATCTTGTGCCTCTTGGTAGTCTTCTAACAACGCGTCGCGATTAGCCTTGAGAATATCATATTCAGCAGTTCCTTGTGTGGCATTTGCCAAAGCAATTTCTGCTTCACGAAGTTGGGTTTCTGCGCGTTCCATATACTGCTTTTGAAGTTTAGCTTGGGTAAGAGAATTCTCAAGTGTAGCACTATAAGTCTTACTCAGCATAGCATATTTATCAGCTAACGAATTATTGATTGTTTGCAGGTTAATCAAATCATTCATCGCATCAAGTACGCCCATATTGCTCTCAAGCATTGAGATAAATTCCTCAAACCGATCGGAAGCCGCATCAAGAGCGTCAGGCAGCGTATCTTTGAGAGTTTCAATATAGTCTAGCATTGCGGAACCACTATCAACCAACTCTTTCCGCAAATCAGCCAACTCGTCTTGCAAGGCTTGCACATCAGTGTATTGATTAGCGTTGCGAATCATGTCCAGCAGAGAATTCATCTTAGTCTCATAATCCACAAACATTGAAATCTCATCTCTGACACCTTGCGCATTCAGTCCCGCATTGCGAACACCGTTGTCTAGCGCGTCGCCAACAGACTCATTAATCTCCTTTTGGAACTTACGCAATGTATCTTGCATTTCCTTCCAATCAATACGAATCTGGAGTGCTTCCTTTACCTTCTCGAGTTTAGCATCTTCAATCTGTCGCATAGCATCTTCATACTCATTAAGCTGCTCACGGAAGGTATCAATAGAGTTCTCATAGTTCTCTAAGAGTTGCATCTTATCATCATACTCTTTTTGAACCATATCTTGTTGATCTTTACTCACAGAATTAATGCGACTATTATACTCGTCTGTAATCTGTTGCAGAAGTTGAGTATAGTTCTTGAGTTCCATGCTTGCGGTATCGTATTCTACAGCTAGACCATTCGCTCGTAGCGCCTCAAGATCAGAAGTGACAAATGCAGCTGCAGCAGCTTGTTTCTGGGATTGTAACTCCGCAACTTTATTGAGTTTCTCAATCTTCTGCGTGAGCATTTCAATCTTATCCGTGCCATAAGCACGATCGGCCGCTGTAGAAATATCATCAAGTAATTCTTTCTGATATTCAATCTCACGCGTGATTTCATGGTAACGTTCAAGAACTTCTTTTAGCTCTTTTGCAGTATCGCCGCCCTTACCTCCGCCTACCGTAGAATTGATAAGATTTCCTGCCTTCAGGCGAGCGAGCGCCGCGTCAATTGCACCAATCTAGGCACCAACGGCTTTTAACTCATTGTCTGTTCCTGCGATTAAGCTGTTCGCGGCGTCTTGAATATCTTTTAATGTGCCAAGTTTATCAATATCACTTGCCCACTTTTCAACCTGCTTAGCAACAGCATCTGCATCAGATAACTTAGATGTATCAAATCCTTTAACATCAGAACCAGAATAACCAGTTTGCACATTAGCAGAAGCGGGATCAAACGTGGTGGTCTTGAAATTTTTTGCATTCTTTTCTGTAATATTGAAATAGTTGGCTTTAGCTTTAGCCATTGTATTCCAATAATTAACCACATTACTAGCCAGATTGTGCGTTGAGGTATCAATAGCAACATTAGAGTTGACAGCATCTAATGTTGTAGTATTAAGAGTATCTGTAGTGTATTCTGCAACTGCTTTCGCGTTTTCAGTTAATACTTGCGATTTTGCGGTATCCGCATCAACAACGCCTGCGGCCTGTAGAGCAGCATCATCCGCAATGACTTGTTGCATCATTGCTTGCGCCATATATTCTGCTGCAGCGGCTTTGGTACCAGCTTTGGCTGCTTCAATCAGTAAACGTTTTTTCTCTTGTAGAGCCTCTTCTTGCACTACAAGCATTTCACGTTGAGTTTCTAATTGAGCAATCTTAGCTTGTCGATCGGCCTCTACTTCTTCTTTCTTTTGTTGGACGTAAGCATCAACAATAGACTGATTAAGTGAGATAGTTTCATCTGCGTTAGCTTCACAATCGCGGAGAAGCTCACCGTACCCAGAGTCAATGAGAGAAACTACATCCTCAGTAGTCATTTCAAGACCATTGGCAATCTTCTCTTGAAGCGCATCAAAGTCACGACCAATATCAAATGCCTCGTCGACGTCTTGTCGTAAAGAGGAATCAATAGAGAGTTTAATTTTATCTGCGTTTTCTGATAGACTGTCAGCTAGGTCATTAATTTGAGATTCGATAGCCTTATATTCTTCAGAGCCTTCATCAACATCTTTTAACTGAACTTGTAATTCAGTAATATTTCCTAAGATATTATCACGTTCATTGAGAGCTTTACCTAAGTCAGAGCCAAGATACTGAATACGGTCATGGTAGGTTTTATTATATTCACCAAACTCTGGTAGTTCGGTACCTTTTGCTCCAATACCTTCTAAAATTTTAGTAAATACATCTGACCCAAGAGATTGAAGTTT
>ERZ1034873.518-NODE-518-length-20192-cov-4.662115_pt1 | contig 20192 bp, 19 predicted proteins | sample MGYA00520689_ERZ1034873 | MGnify/ENA primary metagenome ERZ1034873 (study PRJEB33766, sample SAMN09781722) | gut metagenome | biome: gut microbiome | host: Homo sapiens | place: Madagascar | study: EMG produced TPA metagenomics assembly of the PRJNA485056 data set...
TATCAATTTAATTGATATATGTCTATTTAATTGATATGTAAATGTCAATTTTATTGACATAATACTTTTAACATTCAAAGTTGTGAATATATTAGGATTTATTCTTGAACGTATTACCTCATGTAAAGGGCAGATTTAAACATTCTTTTCAGAATTGATGATCTTAGCGAAGTTGTTTCTAAAATAGTCTCTATGCAACTTTAATAGAGCCAAAATGGTTGATTTGTTAAGCAATCCCCAGTTGGTAACTTCGTAATAACGATCTCCCCAAATAGAGCGGATCCTTGCATTTTTGACAGACAGCTCAACACATAAATCTTCTTTAAGCTTGCGCTTCAGGCGTGAAATCAGCATAATCACACGTCTGTTATTAGCGATGTCTTCTCCCTCACTTAGCTCCTGTTTAACTCGATTTACCCATGCATTACCATCATAATGTAAAGTTACAAGATAAATCATTGCCAACATACGCTTCATTGAATAAGAGAGTGACAAAGGCTGAATTACCTCTGATGTCTCGAATTTCATAGTATTCCTTAGAGTTAAAAATAATATTTATGATTAGATATTATAGTCAGAGAGGTATCTGTCAAGAGCGGATGCCACAGTTTCTTCAAAATCAGCATCGTTTTCCTGTAAATACATCTGTAAGCGGTCGCCTAATTTATCTTTTTTCTTGTTCAAAGAGGCTAGACTGATAGCAAACTTTGCTCGTTTAGGGGTAGCTGTAGTGCTTTTGCTGATGCTTCTGTCACGCTGTTTTTTGCAGTCTGCATAAAGCTTTTTACCCTGCTCTTTCAGTTCTTCATTTATTTGAGGTGTACGGTTATCTACCTTTAAAAGATAAGCTTCTGCTTTATTAACAAAAGCCAGAGCTTCTTTAGAAAAGTTGTTCTTTAATGGAAGATATACATTCTGAATAAACTTAATTCCAAGTGGCAGGATAATAGTTTTTTCCTGAGAGGTAAACTTAACTACTTCCTGAAGTCTTGATACATAGTCAACTGATTTAGAAATGAGTTTTGAGATCTTCTCTTTAGATATGTCAGGCTCTAAAGAGAGCAGATTAGATACTGCGTCTATATAGTCTGTTAAAGTAGGATCACTTCTTTGCAGGTTTTCAATGATTTGCAATACAGTGATCTGAGCATCAACTGAAATACCTTCTTTTGCTTCCAGTTCAAGTATATTAGCCTTGATGCTTTCAAATCCCAGCTTTTTACAGGCTCTATAACGTCTTTCTCCGCAGATTAAACGATAGCGATCATTTCCTTTCTTGCATACAGTAATTGGAGAGAGCAGACCATTTTCTCTGATAGACTCTGTAAGTTCTGAGAGTTCTGTTTCATCGAAATACTTTCTGACCTGCTCAAAAACATCAATGCTTGCTAAAGGGATTTCCACGCTTTGGGCTTTTGATGATTGTGGGGAGATAGCACAAATCTTGTCTATTGCCTCATTGATATTCTGTTTTTTGCTGTCTTCTTCATCGTTTAAAAGTTGTCTTGCCAGAGGATCATTATTAAAAAATTCTGACACATCAAAATCATCAACGTTTGACATTTTTTATACTCCTTACTTTTTAGCGCTGTGAGCTTTGATATAGTCAATTACTCTTTGCTTTTCTTTTGGTGTGCCTGTAAAGGTACCATTCTTTAAAGCTAGAGCCTGCTTAATATAAATGCGAGCTAACATTTCTTCAAAGACATTCTGCATTTCTTTATAAGCTTTTGCGCCTCCTGGCACCTTATTCAAGGGAATGTTTCTAGCAAGAGAAGTGTCAATCGCAGAACTCTGATGAATAGTTGAAGAGAAGATCTCGTTACCTAATTTTTCACGAAGAATTTCTTCTGCTCTTACATGCTCTCGAGAGTATTGATCCATCTTGTTAATAACAACACCCAAGAGATTTTGAGTACGTGAAATAGAGTTAATGATTTTGTACTCACCTGATGCAGCAACAAGGTTTGCTGCTACTGTTTGTGGTACCACAAAGTAATCAACATCAGTAAGAATAGAAATCACATAAGTTGTTACAGTAGGGGGTAAGTCAAAGAATACAAAGTCATAGTCACCTATGAGTTTGTTAATAGAAGACAAAAACCTAGCGCAGTTTTCAGTATTTGACATCATAACGCCAGCCTGAAAGTTATTAGGCAGCATATAGATAAGATCAATACCATGAGATGAAGTTAAGATCTCATCTCCGTCTGGTTTGCCTTCAAATAGAGATTTTGTAGAAATGCCTTTAATGTCTACGCAAGGTTCACCAAACCATTGTAATTTGCCATCTACAAGCTTCTTGGTCCACTTGTGGGTTAAGACATCAGTTAGGCTTCCCTGAGGATCTGTATCGACACAGAGAACTTTAAAGCCCTTCTGTGTCAGATAGGTCGCAGCATTGTATGTTAGCGTTGTTTTGGCGACACCGCCCTTGTGGCTTCTGAAAGTGATTTTAATAGCCATGTTACTTCCTTGTTCATTAGATCTCGCCTCCTCCTAATGACTGCCACACTGAGTCTTTTTCAGTTTCAGAGATCACTTTTGGAGGTTGGTTCTTGTTAGTTAAAATTGTAAAACCGTTTTCGTTTTCCAGTTGGTCCGGACTTGGCTGTTTATTAGCAACAGCTTGATGAGCAACAGTTTGCTGATTGTTGCTGTTTACAACAATAGTTTTTTCGTTTTCCAAAACTTTAAGTTCTGCGATTTTTCTAACGATTAAACGACTTAACCCTGCGTAGAATTTGCCTAAAATTCTCTTATGAGAATTGATACTGCGCTGGATACCACCAATGGTATAGATAGTTGCACTGTTGATGTCATTTTCGTATCTTGTAACCTTACGCTCAAGCTGTTTATCAGTAAGAACTGGAGATAAATTAAAATCGTCAAAAGCAGACAATGGGCTGTTAATAATCACCTTGGCAGCACGCTTAAAAGCAGTGTGTTGCATCATTAAGAGGTAGTTTCTTGCCCAAAATGGGGTTAAAGCAATATCACCTTTAGCAAAAGAATAACCTTCGACTTCATAAGACTTGTTACCTTCTGAATATGTAATAGTACATTTTACGTTCTCAGGAACAGCTTTTTCTGCTGTATCCCAATACATATCAGATGAGTCAGTGCTGTTTAGATCCTGATCAGGATCGACAGGCAGATATACCTTTGTTTCCTTAGATGCGATCTCATATTTGATCTTTACAGACTGAGCTGACTGCATTAAAAGGTGTTCCATACCTGCTAGTAACACGAATGGTTTGATTAAATTGTTATCTTTATCAAATACAGGCTTCACGTAAGCGACATCAAATGGAGAAAAGTGGAGCTCATAGCATGATAAAGCGTAATTAACTACACTCTGAGATGTAAATGCCTGACGTTCTTCAGAAGTAAAGTCTTTTGCATCAGAGAATACGCTGATTAACAGCTTCTTATAAAACTCTAATATGCTTTGGCTGATTGAGTTTTGAGCTATGATCTCAGAAATTACAACAGCTGATTTTGGATGTAATTCAATTCCATAAGGATAGGCATCAGGATTGTTAAATAAAGAACCAATTTCTGAGGCGTTTTTTTCATCAATACCCTGCTCTAATAGCCAGTTTTTGCAGGCAGCTCTTTTCTTATTCGGTTCATCATTCTCTTGAACTCTATTTGAATTAAGCTCAATTGTACCTGCTTTTTCCATCTGTTCAATCTCGGCTAAAGACTCTTCAGGGGTCTGCATAGGTCTAACATTATCTTTTAAAACTTTAGAAGTGGTATTCATAATTAGCCCCTCATGTTCGTAAAATTGAATTTATTATATCAATTTTATTGATATATGTCAATTTAATTGATATGTTAACCATCTGAAGAGCTCCACTTCATATTCAGAATAATTTAAGATTTTATATCGCATAAAACGATACTTTATCATTCATCATAGCATATTTTGTTTTTCAAAAACTCAATCCTTGCCGAAGTGATGGCACATTTCTTAATTTTGCCCCTTAACTTAAAGGTCAAAAATTCTGCTCTGCTCATAATAAAGTCATTCTTATTTTTTTTAATCAAGGAAGATGTACTTTTATGACACAGAACGAACAAGACCAAAAATCAGCTGCTAATGCTGGTGCAGTAAAGAAACCTCGCAGAAAGAAAGTAGAAATTGATGCACAGAACGCATTAAAGCATATTGAGCAGGTTGCTAAGCGAGAACCTGTAAGAGAACCTGTAAAGAAAGCTCCTGAAACAACTACAGAACAAAACACTGAAAAGGTTCAAAAGCCTGTACAAAAAAGTGTCTCTGTAAAGTCTCAAGTTGAAAAAGAAGTTACTCAAGTAAAAACAGCTCCAGCTTCTGCTAAGGTTGAACAGGTAAAACAATCTTCCATTCTGTCAGATGAGCCTATGTCTTCTGAGCAGATCAGGACTACCGCTGTAGAAAACGAGACGACTCAAGTAAAGTCTCAACCAAAAAAAGGCAGGCCTGCAAAGGCAAAAGTTGTCCAATCTGAACATACAGATGTATTTAAACAGGCTCAGCAAGACGCAGAAGAGACTTCTGCACCTGAAAATGAAGAGACAGCAGAGAAAAAGCTCGAAGAAATGACAGCTGAAGAGTTAAAGAAGAAGGCTGAAGAAGAAATTAAAGAAAAGAGAGTGCTTGCAGCTCAAGAACGTCCTTCAGGTAAATTCAAAATCAGATTTCGTAAAAAGGACAAGAAAGAAAAAGGGTTCGGTAAATTTAAGAAACCAAAGGATGGATTAACTTCAAAACGAGCTCTTAATTTTAAGCAGTATCAGGACAAGCTAAAAGAAGAAATTTTAACTTCTGCTAAGTGGCTCGCTAATAAAGAGAATTTAAAGAAAGTTCTAACTAACAAGCAAAACATTGCCATAGGTCTGTCAGTTATTGCTCTTGTTATTTCTGTATCTTCATTCATCAATGCAAGAAATACATCTCCTATTGATAAGAACAATCCTTTTGTAAAATTAAATGAAATTTCTAATAAGCAGTTAGGTGTAACCGCAGGTTCTATTGGCGAATCTAATGTAAGTGGCTCTGATAACAATTTAAGCCTCGATCCTTCACGTCAGGCTCCAAAGGGTATTACTTTTAATTCAGAAAAAGATTTCAAAGATGCTGTTAATCAAGCTTTAAATGACATCAAGAATGATCAGGTAAAAGAACAGTTAGCTGCTCGTTTTAAGAAATATTCAAATGCTCCTGAAAAGGCAGTAAACAACGAGAAGGTATACGGTAATCCTAATGCACGTTTCAAGATCTACGAATACTCTGATGTTGAGTGTCCTTATTGTAAGAACTTCTTCCCTACTCCAAAGGAAGTTTCTGACTTATCAAATGGACAGGTTTCTGTAACTTGGAAAAACTTCCCTCTAGGCTTCCATGATCCTAAAGCAACTCAAGAAGCTGTAGCTGTTGAATGTGCTTTCAAGTTAAAGGGAAATAGAGCTGCTTGGGTAGCCTTAGACCGTTTATTTGAAACTACAAGATCAAATGGTCAGGCTTCATTTGTGCTTGATAACTTTGCAACTGAAATGGGACTTGATACAGCTCAGTATCTAAACTGTATTGCTGATCCTGCTACCATTAAAGCAGTTCAAAAGGATAAAGATCAGGCAGCAGCCGAAGGTGTTGGCTCAACTCCTACTACCATCATTGTTGATACTCTAACAGGACAGAAAGAAAGATTATCAGGTGCTGTAGGTCCAGATGTCTTAATGAATACCATTGAGGCAATGAACAGTAACTCAACAAAGCTAAAGCCAATTCAAACCAAACCAGCTCCTAAACCAAACAAGAATGGTAAATAGAGTTGAAAAGTTTTAACGTTATTTCAATGGCACTGCTAGGCAGTGCCTTTCTTGCTTATAGCTCAAGTGTTTTAGCAGAAGACTCTTCTTACGGGTATTCCGACAGTGATCCTGTTTATGGCAATTCTACTTATGGTTTCGGTACAGAAAAACAAGGTGGTATTGATGACGCAGATAAAGAATTGGAAGAGAAAATAGATAGAGTTGCAAGAGCTCAAAACTATAAAGAGAAAAAATTGCTTGAGATGCAAGAAAAACTCAATCATAAAAAGTTCTCTACTTATGCAGGTCAACAGCTAATAGGCCAAAAGTATATAGAACAAGAAAAAAAAGCTGGTCGTTACAACGAAGAAACTCGTAAGAAGGCTGAAAAACTACTAAAGGTTACACAAGAAAGAATTAAAGAAAACCAAAAGGCTAGTGAAGCTGCAAGAGCTGCTATTCAGGATTATAAAGATCATGAAGAAGAACATTTGCAGGAATACAAAGATAACATCAGACAAACTCTTGATATTGATCATAAAGATAGTACTCAGGAAGATCAAAGCTTTTTCTACGGAGAATAACCATGAATAAACTTAAATTATCGACTCTCGCATTGATGTTTTGCTCATCAATATGTTTTACTCAAAGCTCAATTGCAGAAAACGTAAGTGAACAGCTACAGGAGTTTAACAGCGCTGAAGATATAAATGAACTTGCCGAAGGAGGACTGGTACTTCCTAACCAGCCTTTAGCTCTGTCAGATGAACAGCGAGCTGCAATTCGTTCATTAGTTCAGGCTCAGGTTAACGCTTATGCCAAATCAGGCATGAACATGAAAAGCTATGAGCGTGACACTTTAAATTCACTGCTTTTTAACTATGGCCTTCAGGTTTTAGATAATAACCAAGTAGTAATTCTTGATGTTTATGTTCCTGATCAGGTATATGACAGACCAATGCTTACTCCTGAAATTCCAATGCCTGAAGGTTCACAGGTAATTACAGCAGATAATTTAAAAGAACTTAAAGAAGAAGCTAAAGAGATTGCACGTAAAGAAAAAGAAGAACAGACAGATCACAGTTCTAATTCTTTGAAGAATAGTGTTAACTCGACTTTAGGTACACAGTCACAGGTAAACATTGATTATGGCTCTGAGCTTCAATAAAAAGTTTTATATTGGTGCTACTATTATAGCTACAGCTGTAGTTGTAACATCTGCTTATTATTTCAATTCAGGTACGTTTAGCTCTGTAGGAAGTAAACTTGCACAAAGCTATACACCGGTTGTACCAAAAGAAAATAAAGATGCGGCTCAACACAAGACAAATCAGGCAAATAACACCAGTAAAGGTGTACCTATATTTTCTGAGTACTACAGCAGAGTGAATTACGAAAAAAGAAAAGCAGCTGCTGAAGATCTTGAAAAGTTTCTGCAACATGCAAAGTTCAAAGATGATAACCTTGCTGTACTCAATCGTAAGTTAATTCAGATTGGCATTGAAGTTCAAAAGGACGGTTCAGTGATTGTTCTGCCAGATGAACGATGGAAACTTCTGTATAGCACATTAAAACCTTCTGAAATTGTAAGTATTAGAAAAGATATGCCTTACATAAAAGAAGGAACGGAGGATGCTGATTTATACACAGGAAAGGTAGTAAGGCTAAGTCCAAGAAGAGCTCCTACCTTTGAAATAAAAACAAAGTCCTCAGAAGTTACTCAGAACTCTCACTCTCAGGAAGAAGAGGAAGAAGAGTATTACGATGAGGAATTACCTGAACCTAAAAACTCCTATCAGGACAGGGTAAACCGTAGAGAAACAGCTGTAAAAAACTATCTTTATTCCACTTTTTCAAAAGCTATTAACCATAAACGTCATGGCTTACGTAGTACTGTCGTTAACAGCTATATTGATGATACCTTCCAGCACTACAAGCGTAAAGCTCAAGAAAAGTAGTACTTAACCTTTTCTATTCTCCAAAATAATTAAAGTCCCTTAAGTTTTTTACTCCTAAGGGACTTTCGTCATCTCTTTTAACAAATTGGAATAGAACGGAATTTTCTACACTGCAATTTTAATCCTTTAATCGTTTCTTGCGATACTCTAAATTTAATTTTTTTTCATCATACTGTTTTAATACTGAGTCTACATACCTGTCGTATTTTTGCTGAATCTCTTTATTTTCATCTGACATTACTGCTTTTCCTTTCAAAAGAGTTTTGAGCATAGAATTTTCTCTGTAGAGATACTCTAAATCTCGATTTAACTCTATGTTACGATTAAAGCAGTAATAGATAGTCATCAGCACAATGATAGCTAAGGAGCAGACGCAGAAAACAGTTACAGGATTAAATTTTTTCTTAACTATTTTTGCTGTTACTTCAGCTTTCTTATGCTCTTTATTCAAGTTTCCGTCACGGTGACGGGATTCAATATTTTGCTTCTCGTCACTCATATTTTCAGACATATTGTTACTCATTAGTTAACTAACATGAACAGTTCTGTAGGAGTAGTTTTTTTGCCATTTATGGTTAATTTTATTGCATCAGGATTATTAACCATTGGTTGTGACATGTTTACTTTGTCAGTATCAACTGAATAGGTAATATCACTTTCCAGTCCACTCTTAGTGGTATTAAACATCTTACCGGCATACATCTTCTGCACTACAGGTATTTGTCCCCAGATTGGTCCCTGCATCAGGACGTGGTATTTACCTGACTTTGTGCCTTTTTCGCCTTCAATGTAACGATCACCTTCTCCCTGAAGATTAAAGCGGTTAACCATAGCGCCCTGATCAATAAACAGGTTTACATAAAGTTTCTCTTTAGTGCCATCGCCGATTACGGAACGGTTAATATCTACAGCTTTTAGCTTCATGAAGTTTCCAAACATTGCTATAGAGAACTTTTCCATAGATAAAGAGAAATAGTCAGGCGCTTTTAAGTTGAAGTTCTTATCTACAACTCGATTCAGTGTTGTGGTTGCTTTTAAGTCCTCGATAGCAAGAAATTCTTTGCTTTCTTTTGGCTGGTAAGGAAGTTTCTGAGAGCAGTTAAACTTGGAAGCTTTGGTATTTACAAGTACACTGTTGCCTTCATCCTGTGACAGTTTGACTTCAGCGTTTTCAAAGGTACATTTATTCTGGTCAAAACCAAAGAGTGAAATATTCATCTCTGCTTTTTCGTTTTTCTTTGAATTGATCAAGAACTCTGCTTTATTTACAAAAGTAGATAGCTGTGCACTGTCTACCTTAAATGATTTGAAGTATTTTTTGCTTTCAGGATCTACAGGAGACAAATTTGTTCTTGTATATGCAGGCAACAGCAAGGTGTCTGTTTTGAACTTAAACTCAATTGGTTCAACAGTTGTGCCTTCAAATCTTACCTGTGGGGCTACAGAAACGGTTAATTCACCTTCTTTGGTCAATAATGAAGTCTTATCAGTTTTGTATTTAACACTGACGCCTTTAGTATCTATCTTGGACAAGATCTTGTTTACGTTACTTTCAAACAGGCTGTGAGTTAAATACAGACTGATACCAGACGTAGCTAAAATCACTGCCAGTGAAAGAGTGCCCAGAATATATTTTTTTTCCATATTATCTCCCTTGTGTTTTTTATAAATTTTAAAGATCTAAAAGTGGAGACTTGTGCCAATACAAGGGCACTTTTAGAAGATTGCCCCTGTCTGTCTTTATCTTAAATTTGCATTTAAAACAAAATATAAAAACAACAAAATTACCTTATATAGAAATGCAAAAATGACTCTATTCGATCCAAGACTGAAGAAAAGAAATTACAAAGAAATCAATACAGTTCAAGAGCTGTATGCTGTGCTTTTTGAACCTCACTATAAAAGAGCTTCAAAACTTGAAAATAATGATTGCTATTCCACTCTTATTGATAACTTTCTTGAGATGAAGCTTCATGTAAGAAAAGTCTCTTACGGCTCTAATGAATTACCTGATATTACCGAAAACTCTCGATACGTCTTTATTGACTACATCGAGTTCGATAACAACTCTAAAATCATTCGCATTGACTGGATCTGCGACAATGAGATTGAAGCTGTAACCCCAAAACAGTTGCTTTCTAAATACCAATTAGAAGTTAAAAAGGACTTTTGGATCCCTTTTGGATTTTACAAAGGCTCTTGCATAACCAACTTCTTACGACTTATCGGTTTTTATAAATAACAGGAAAGCCAATGTTCAGTATATTTAAAAAGAAAAAAGATACGCCTGAAGAAATTGCCTCAGCAATTAACAGCGAAAAAAAGAAATATATCTCAGAGAACACCAAAGCATTAGCAACACAGAAAGGCTTTGCTGTTTACCGTGGCGAAGATCTTCTAAAAATGGATCAGATAAAACCACTCGTTGAGCAGTTAAAAAATGCTTTTGGTGGTGATGTAGATACATTCAACAAACATATTTATCCTTCAATGCGAGTCTTGGCAGCTTACTGTCAGTTTTTGCCAGCATCCGAGAACCGTCATCACTGCGAGTACTTAGGGTTACTTACCCATTCTTTGCAGGCAGCGATTGTTGCCATGAATTATCTAAGAAACTGTAATGTAAACTTTGGCATTTCTCCTGATCACCGTAACGAACACACTCTAGCTTATAAAATTGCCTGCACTCTGGCAGCTCTGCTGCACGATGTTGGCAAAATCAATGATTGGAATATTGTTACTCGAGTTCACAAGTCTTCAGGCATGACTGTAGAATGTTCTTACAATTTCATTCGTTCTATTCCTGAGTTTCTCGCTAAATCACACAATATTGATTTAAAAGACGTCTATGGTTCTCCTTTTAACGAAGAGTTAAACCTCTATGTTCCAAAATATGAAATATTAAATGCTCGTCCAGGAAGATCTAACAAACACGAGATCATTGGCAACAACAAGCAAGGTTTATTCGTGTCTTCCAATACTGAAGAACTCATAGCTGATGCAAGCTACGAGCTGTATGAGGATTTTCATTTCTATATGTATGCAAACCTTATAGACAAGATGTCTATTACCTCTTTAATGCAGCAGGTAGTTCAGGTTGCAGACACTGAGTCAGCTCGCTTCTGGGCAGAAACCCATAAAGGATTAAATACTAACAGAAAGACTTCTGAGTTCTCTTCCTTCTCAGTGAATACTCCAGCACCAGTAATCAATATCACTGTAGATAAGTCACCTACCGTAAATGATGTAAAAGCTCAGACTAATACTCAAGGAATAAGCAATGTTTCTAATAACACTTCTTATGCTGATCAAGATGTACCGGAGACGACATCAGCAGTTTCCGCAGCAGTCTCCGAGCCGGAAACAGTATCTCAAGCATCTGTCTTTGATACAGCAGAAGACCAGACAGTTTATGGAGAAGAAGAAATACCATCAGCAGCAGGTCAAGATGAGGTTGCAGAGGCTGATGAAGTACAGGAAGAGCAAGAAGGAGAACAGCTGACATCTACTTCTACTGACTTCTATGATATGTTTGGTTCAACTCAAATAGGAAGTTCTCTGTTCAAAGATGAATTAACTCAGAATACATCCACTGAAGCTGAACAACCCCCTGAACCTACACCAGCGCCAGCACCTGTCAACAAAGTTGCTATACCGGTTATTCACGAAGAAGGACCTCAGTATTCAAATTTGAAAGAATTATCTGAATCACCTGATTTTCTGTCTGACTTAAATCAGAACGAGATTGATGATGATCATAAAAAAGCAGTGCGTATCGCTTTTATTAAATCTCTAACACAGTTTTTGACTGATCCTACCTCGACTATGTGTCTAATCAATCAGGATAAGCCAGATGCCTATCTCTTTACTCAAGGCGTCCAGTTAAAGGGGAACTCTAAGCGTAAAATTTTCTGCTTCATGAGGTTTGATGAAGCATCACGTGGCTTCTGGCACGAGCTGTTTTCAAAAACCATCCAGAGCAGTGACATTGAAATTTTTAAGACTCTGATATGTTCTAATCAGGAATACCTGTACAAGGCTCTACTCATTCTAAAACTCTACGATTTAGTTTCTATTTCAGATACACATCAGGCTATCTATAGAATTTGCCCTGAGGCTTTCTGGACAGAAAAACATGCTACATTGCATTACTTCGATGCGGTATTGCTTTCTCACTACAAAGTTGCTTTCCCGGATGACTCTACCCTGTCAGACTGCTTAAGTAACTTTCAGAACAGCAGGATCCTCTTTGAGGATGTTGATACTCTTCCTTTTTTGAAAGATCTATCTGTCTTTTCAGCTACCGGTATTAAGACGGCTGCGATTACCCGTGAATATCAGATCACCGGTAAAGTATCAACCAATGTTGCCAAGACTGAAGGTCAGACAACTGAGGTAACAGCCTCTCTCAGTGATGAAACTCTGCTCAACAGTGATCCTGATGATTTGGCTTACTGCGGCATGCTGTCCCCTGCTTTTGACAAGCACGTTAAAGACAAGGCTCAAACTTTTGCCTCAAAGAATTTTATTGATGCTAACAGGCATGCATCTACGATCAACGATAATGCTACTATTATCAAGAAAGTGGAAGAGGAAGAAGATCTTAGATATGAAGTTAACAAGCGTATCTTAAACAACTGTAACTATTTCAAAGCTGATCGTGATGAAGAAAAACAAATTGAAAGACTGAAGAACCAGCAGCATTTCTTCTACTTCTCTGAAGATGAAATCAAGAAATTGAGAGATTTAAGTGATTCTGACAAAGCTATAGAACTAGAAAAAACCAAAACTCAAATTGTCGACAAGTTAAAAAACAAGGGCTTTGAAAAAGATTTGTTTAAAGAGATTAGAAAGGCACTTGTAATCCGTTCAAGCTACATCAACTTCAAAGAAATTGCTGACGGTAATTACTATGCATCCTTCGTCTGGAACGTACGTAATCAGAAGAAGACAGGCGGGTTTGGAGCCAAGTTCTTTAATGAAATTCTTTTTAACGGTCTTGTTCCTTTGTGCCTTAACGGTGACCGTTCAAAGATTAAAGATGAACTTGAGTTTTTCGGCTGTACTATTCTCGACCCTTTAATCACCAAATTTATGATCTTGTCAGGTATTGATAAATCCTTCCGTGTTGAGATCAAGAACTGGACTAATCCTAACAAAACGGCAAAAGACATGCTCCGCTACTTTGAGCATCTGGTTATTCAGTGTCCATCCTCACAGTCGGTTTACGGTTTCCCTGTAACCGGCAACGCTATTACAGGTCTACATATCAGTTATGAAGCTTTAAAGGCATGCGTAGTTGAACTCGACTGCCCAGCTTATGAGTCTCAGCGCAGCAAGTTGCTTAACCTTAAAAATCAGGCCAATCCACCCTACTGTTGGAAGTCAAAAGACATGCTGACCATTTCTTTCTTTAAGAAAGAAGATCTTGAACAGAATATTTTCTCATTACAGAAGAAAAAGGAATAAATATGAAAACACTTAAAACTCTACCTTTAGTACTTGGAAGCGTTTTACTTCTTTCTACTTTTTATGCTCAGGCTCGTGAATATAAGCCGGGCGTAGATTATGAAATAAAGGAAACTAAATTAACCGAAAAACCAGAGATTAGAGAGTTTTTCTCCTTTTTCTGTCCTCACTGCTATGAAGTTGAACAGATGTTTACTCCGTTGAATAAAGAATTTGTAAATAAAGCTGAGGTTGTATATAACCCAGTCTGGCAGATTGGCGGAGAGCTTGGCAAACGCACACAGTCAGCTTACGCTGTAGCCAAAAAACTAGGAAAAGAAAACGAGATAAGAGCTCTGCTCTTTAAGAGAATAAAACAAACCGAAGGTCATCTTCAGGCAAACGATGATTTTGCTTATATTTTTGACATTGTTGGTGTTAATGCCAAGTCATATCGTGATGAACTAAAAACAGCTGAAGTTAAAACTCTTATTTCCAATTACAATCAGAAGATTGCAGACTATGGATTAAACTCAGTGCCTCAAATCATTGTTAACGGTAAATACCAGATCAATTTATCTAACGTTCGGGATCAAAATGATTATAAAAATTTGGTAAGTTACTTATTATCTAAGGATCGTATAAAGTAAGGAATAACATTCATGGCAAGTCCTGCTCCTGTTGTTAAGTGGGTTGGTGGTAAAAGACAGCTTCTGTCAGTGTTAAAAGAAAAAATAACTGTACCATTTAACACCTATTACGAGCCTTTCTTTGGAGGCGGTGCTCTGTTTTTTGCTCTCGCACCAGAGAAAGCTGTAATTAACGACATCAACTCAGAACTCATCAATCTGTACAGACAGCTAAAGAGAGCCCCTCAAGCTCTCATTAAAGAGCTGAAACTTATTCAGGAACACTATAACAGTTTGAAAACTGATGCTCTCCGTACAGATTATTACCTACAACAAAGAGCCAGATTTAACGAGTTAATTAAAGATCGTGAGCACTCAAGGGAAGCTGCGGTACTCTTTATTTTTCTTAATAAAGCAAGTTACAACGGGTTATACCGTGTAAACCAGCAGGGACTGTTCAATGCTCCTTCAGGGCATAAAGAACAGGTTCACTGCTATAACGAAGATAACCTCATCGAAGTATCAAAGCTTTTAAAACACTGCAAGATCTGCAATCAGGATTTTGCCTCTGTCTGCAAAAATGCAGAAAAAGGCGACTTTATCTTCTTTGACAGTCCTTATTTTGATACTTTTACCTCATATCAGAGTCAGGGATTTACACTTGAAGATCATCAGAGACTTGCCTCTTTATTCAAAAAATTAACAGAAAAAGGAGTCTTCTGTCTTTTAACCAATAGCAATACTGAATATATTCGTGAACTGTACAGTGATTACATTATTTCAACTGTGAACGTAAAGCGTTATATTAACTGTGATGCTTCAGGTCGTGCTGACTGCAAAGAAATCATCATTCAAAACTTCTAGCGGTAAACTTCAGGTAAGAAGATCCGACTTATGTACATAGCCGAGTTTGTAAACTGGTTTAACCACGAGTTTTAGACGCATTAATTGCCCCTTGATCTATAAGATCATATTCGCTTTGTTTTCTATGATTAATCTGAATATCTCAGATTTTTTTATAGAAAACTTATATGATCTTTAAACGCAATCCATACGAATATGAGGACATCTATCGTCCTTTGTACGAGTTCTACATCGTAACTATCTGGTTTTGGACCTGTATTTTACTGGTTCTCTTTGATTTCTTTTCAGGTATTCCCTTCTCTATTACCAAAATTCAGGTAATTGTCTGTATCTGTATGATTTTACTCTACGCAGGACGTGGCAGACGCCTGTACAAAGCACAGACAAAACTTCTTGGCTTTAAGCAGGAGTTTATAAAACTTGACAAGTTTGTTGAGTCTACAAGACAGTATGCTAAAAAGTCTGAAATCTGGATGGGACGAGGTTTTCTTTGGACACCGATACAGACTCAGCGCTATCACGAAGTCATCAAGCATGAATACGACAAGATCAACGATATGATGACTATTACAGACAGTCTGAAATACAGAATTAAGAGCTTTAAAAAGCCTCTTATTGAATACAGGGAGAACATTACTCCTGAAGGCAACAAGCGTATCGAAAAAGTAGAGAAATCTATGGCTATGTACGTTCTGTACGCTTTAGTTCATCTTCCAGTTTCTATATTCAGATTCATTCATCCAGTACCCTATCGCTCCGGGCGCATGGGACAGTGCTGGATCCACGGCTTGTGTGATGAGGAAGAAACTATCTCTATTCCAATTGAGTTTTTTAAAGGTCATGCCCTAATTTTAGGAACCACAGGTTCTGGTAAAACCCGTATGGCAGAGCTTTTAAATGCGCAGGCTATCATGAGAGGCGAATGTCTTATTATCATTGATCCAAAAGGCGATAAGGAAATGAAAGATAACGCTGAACGAGCATGTAACGCTTACAGAGAGTATTGCTTAAAAAATGGTTTGCCCGATCCTGGCAAACGTTTCTATTCGTTCCATCCTGCTTTTCCTGAGGAGTCTGTCCGCTTAAATCTGCTTGCATCTATTGCTCGTGATACGGACGTAGCTGCTCGTATTACCAATCTTACTCCTTCTAAGGATGGAGGCATGGATCCATTCGTTGCTTTCGGCTGGCTGGCTATTAACACTATTGCTCAGGCACAGTTGCTACTAGGTGAAAATCCTTCTTTGGTTTCCATAAAAAAAGATCTTTTAGACGGTATGCAGTCTCTTACAGAAAGAGCAATTGAGAAGTTTTGTACATACTGTGACGAAGTCCATTCTCGTGAAGGTGATAACTGGGGTAACAACTACACTTCAGAGTTCAAGCTTGCATGTGCTCAGGCTAAAAGAAGAGGAAAAGTTGAACTTATAGGTCATAGAGTTATTTTCTCTGTAGGTGCTGATGTCCCTCGTGAAGGAAAAGACGTTATTCAGTGTTGGCTGTTCCAGAAATACGAAAACGAAAAGAACGCTTCAACTATTTCATCACTGGTAAAGCTGTTCCAGCATCCTAAAGATCATTTTGCCAAAATGATTAACAACATGCTACCAATTCTGGAAATGTTATCTACCGGTTCACTTGCTGAACTACTCTCAATCACCAATTCAGGAAACATCTCTGCTGCCAAGTCTGAACAGATTTCAACAATGGATATTATCCAGAATAGAGCTGTGCTATACGTAGGTTTGGACTCTCTGTCAGATGGCGTTGTAGGCGGTGCTATCGGTTCTTTACTGCTGTCGGATTTGACCGCAGCAGCAGGCCGTATCTATAACTTTATGGGAGATTCCTGTCCTCCTATTAACATCTTCGTAGATGAAGCTGCCGAGTGTCTAAATGAGCCTTGTATCCGTCTTTTAAATAAAGGACGTGGTGCTAAATTCAGACTTATTGTAGCCACACAGACAATATCTGACTTTGAATCACGCTTAGGTTCAAAAGCCAAAGCTGAAATGGTTTTAGGTAACATCAACAATAAGATTGCGCTTAGAACTCAAAATGAAGGCTCACAAGAGTATATGAGTAAGTCTTTGCCTGAAACTGTAATTAGAGAACTTACACACTCTCAAGGTCAAAACTCACTTATTACTAATCCATTAGAACACGGTTCAACTCAGTCTGAGCAGATGAAAGAAACTAAAGCAGCTCTGATTGAGCCTCAATTATTTGGACAGCTTCCTAACTGTGAATACATTGCTAACTTTGCTGGAGGAAAAGTTATTAAAGGAAGATTACCTATTATCGGTGAAGATAAATTTAAAGCAAAACCAAAGCCAAAGGTAGAAAAGAAAATTATAAAAACCCACGAAGGCAATCAGAAAAATGATCTTGATCTTAATGATGGATTAAAGGTCGACTAGGAAATAAGGATAATAAGAATGAATTGCATTGTAAAATCTGAAGACCAGAACGTTTTGGATATGATTCAGGATGTAGCTCAAATACGCAGTTGTGCTGCATATCATTCAATTGACCTGTGCGTTACCAAGCTCTCAGTTACAGCAAAGATTTTAACCTCTTTCATTAAGCTGTTTCCATTGAATATCTGTGACGAAACAGGCGAGCCTTTAATTTATAAAGCAATTATCAAAGCTTTTGAAAAATTGCGAGAGTCAATCATCAAACGTTGTAACGGCAGACATCTTTTAAGCTATGTCACAAAACATATAGCAACTGAAGTAGTAAGTCTTTTTTCACTGAAGATTACTTTTAGACATCAAGCTTGGACTTTAAAAAAGGCTGTTTATGACAGCTACATTCCAGAGCAGGAGCTGTTTGCTAACAACTTCAAAGTAGTATGTCTCAGCATGCCTGCTAAAGCACGAGCAAAACTGGTTAACGATCTGTCTAAAAAGGTACTCACTAACTGTATTGATATTTCAGTTTCTGAGAATAAAAAGAAATATCTAGTAGCCAAGAGTATTGAACATGACTTCTACTCTGACTGCATCGTTGTACATGGAGCTCAGTGATGGCAGCAGATCATAAGACTAACCTGATTAAATACACCATTATTGCCGTGTGTGTAGTCTTGGTTGCTATTATTGGATTTTCTACTCCAAAGTTTGCATTTAATGTGATTGCAAGAGAGGGAGTAAAAATTGAAAATGCCTTTGGCACTCGTACGTTAAACCTGCTCGACAGTCGCACCATGAAACTCTATGACGGACTTTTAATTGAGTCAGGAGCCTATACCGCTGTCTGGCACTTGGTTGTACCAACCAAGTCAGAACAGAAACAGTCGTTTTCTGACAAGATCATGAGAGGCGTTTTATTTTGGGCGCAGGACAGAATTAACCTTGCTTTTATTTTGCTGTTTTTACTATTGCACAGAATAGAGTTAATTCTACTGTTAATACCGTCAGCAAGCTTTATCCTTGTAGCTTCAGTGCTCACTGGATTTTTTGTACGTAAGATCAAACAAGGAAACTTCGCTTTCGCATCTCCTACAGTACACCGCTATGCCATTGGAACATTAACCATATTTTTAACAACTTTGCCGTTTTTACTTTTAGTGCCTATTGCGCTGTCACCGCATATATACACTTTTACCTTTATCGTGGTATCAATTCTGATTCAGGCTATTATTGCTAATGTCGCTAAGAGAATTTAGTAATTCTGAGATACTGAAAATTAACGATAAAAATCGAGAGTATTGCAATATACAGGCAACAAACAGCATTGTATATGATATTATTTAAGTATCGTATATTACGATACTTGTGTGTGATGGGGGTGGGGTAGAAATACCTCTACCCTTTTTTTATAACGTATGAGGAGATTATATGCCAGACTATTTAATTTGGCTTATTGCCTGTATAGGCATTTTGGGAATTGAAATGTTATTAAGCACTTTCTATCTTTTAGCTTTCAGTGCAGGAGCACTTGCAGCAAGTATCTGCTCACTGGCAGGTTTATCTTTAACAGGACAAATCACTGTAGCTGCTGTAGTAATCATTGCAGGTGTAATGATTGCTTATCATTTCAGAAAGAAATTAAAGAAACTAACACCTAATAACAGTGCCGACAATCTAGATGAAAATCAGGTTGTAACTGTTACTGAAGTTAATAACGATGGTAGTGCCAAAGTAACCTACAGAGGCACCATCTGGACTGCCTTTGCTAATGCAGGTGTTTTAAATCACGGTACTTATAAGATCGATCGTGTTGAAGGTACCAGACTAATTTTGAAAAACAATATTTAAAGGAGACTTAATATCATGGAGCAGATTTTGATAAATTTTTCAGGTGGCTTGGTAGTAGCCTTTGTGTTATTGGTTGTTGCTGTAATTTTTGCAGTAAATTCTGTTAAAGTTGTACCTCAGCAGACAGCCTTTGTAGTTGAAAGACTTGGTAAATTTCATAAGGTTTTAAATCCTGGCCTGAGCTTTATCATTCCTTTTATTGATAAAGTTGCCTACAGACAGGTTCTAAAGGAGATTCCTTACGATACCCCAAGTCAGGTTTGCATCACCAAAGATAACACTCAGCTGTCAGTTGATGGTATCGTTTATTTCCAAGTTACCGATCCAAAGCTTGCAAGTTACGGCACTTCAAACTTCGTCTATGCAGTGTCACAGTTGGCACAGACATCTCTTCGTTCAGTTATCGGTAAAATGTCTTTAGACGAGACTTTTGAAGAAAGAGATTTAATCAACAAACAGGTGGTTTCAGCTATTGATGAAGCTGCTTTAAACTGGGGTGTAAAAGTTCTTCGTTATGAAATCAAAGATCTAACTCCTCCTAGTGAAATTCTTGAAGCAATGCAGAGGCAGATCACCGCAGAGCGTGAAAAGAGAGCTGTAATTTTAGAGTCTGAAGGTAAGAAACAGGAGCAGATCAACTTAGCGACCGGTGCTAGAGAAGCTGCTATTGCTAAATCTGAAGGTGAAAAACAGTCTGAAATCAATATCGCTGAAGGTAAGGCTCAGGCTACTATCGCTATTGCCAATGCTAACGCTCAGGCTATTTCTTTAATTGCTAAGGCTTCTCAGGATCAGGGTGGTGAAACTGCGATTAACTTAAAGGTAGCAGGTCAGTATATCGAAGCTTTCTCAAATCTTGCTAAGAAGAACAATACTCTGATTATTCCAAACAACCTCTCCGATATTTCAGGAATGGTAGGCTCTGTCATGAAGATTGTTCAGGGTACAAAAAACAATATAGAATAAAATATTTGGCAGTGACCAGTAAGAACTTACACTGCCATTAAATTTCAATTATTAAAAGATAAACAAGGTAAAAACAAATGGAACTATTTAAAAAATTTAAAACACTGGACAAGTCTTTATATCAGCTTTTAATTCAGTTTTTAAGAAGTGATTATTACAGACTGCTGAGTTTTGCACTGTTAATTATACTCATCGTGCAGGTTTTCTTCCTAAATAAAGGTTAACTATGAGTTTTTTTGAAAAATTAAAGAATTATTGTG
>ERZ1034873.519-NODE-519-length-20170-cov-5.210142_pt1 | contig 20170 bp, 31 predicted proteins | sample MGYA00520689_ERZ1034873 | MGnify/ENA primary metagenome ERZ1034873 (study PRJEB33766, sample SAMN09781722) | gut metagenome | biome: gut microbiome | host: Homo sapiens | place: Madagascar | study: EMG produced TPA metagenomics assembly of the PRJNA485056 data set...
ATACTTATTTATAATGTTTTGTAAGTTTCTATTAACTGTTACGCGTCCTCTCACCAGAATCAGTGAGAATTGTATCATCAATTTTTTCTCTACCGCCCTTGTTGTCACTACCATCTTTCATAGTGTTGGCGTTTAACAGCAGCGTTAGCTTATCAGTAAAGTCACTATAATGACCTTGTTCAAGCAATCTGTTAAAGTCTTGCGGTTTATATCCCATTGCTGCGCCCCAAGCACTTGGCCCAAGAACAATGCCCTTATCAGCCGCCTTACATAGTCTGTCAAATCTATCTTGTCTGTCAAAAGAGAAAGAACAACCGCTAAATCTAAAAGCAAATTTGTATTTCTTTGTCATTTGATTAACATAGAACTCCAAGAAATTACTAAATTGAGCATACATGGGTTCCATTGTATGATATAGTTCTTCAACGGCAAATTGTAATTCAGCATTACTCATTCTATCAGAACTATAAATGACACGGCTAATACCAGAGCCGACACCTGCCGTTGTTCTTAGTTGTTCGTCATAAGAACTTGGATTCTTATCTTCATATTGATAAAAGTCAACATTCTTTACTGGCATTGCTGCAAGTTTAACATTATTGCCTAAGCCACGTTTCGCCTTACCCATGAATGTTCCAAGGGTTTTGGGGTCAATAGCAAACTGGTTTTTAGTAGTGCCAGACTTAGCATTATCAAACAGCTGTATTTCACCTGCAAGAATACCATAAGCGGCGGCAATATCTTTGTCTTTTTGTAATTCCGCAACTTCTTCATTGCTAATTGCTTCTTTCAGCAAGGGTGCTAAATAAGGTGTTTGTGAGAAATCACGAGGATTCCGCTTGAAACAAAATGCGCCATCAGTAGGACTTGTCTGAGTCCACAGAGCATAAGTTCCTCGTCTATCATTAAACTGATTCGTAGGAATATAGTCTGTAATATCACCTTTACCATCAAGAGCATTTTTCAAATATTCCTTAAATACTGGGTCATAACCGTTGATATCCACGCCGGGTTGGAAGAAATAGGACAAATCTACATCATACAAAAGTCCTTTTTCCCAATAACCAGTAAGCATACAATAATCTTGGGGCATGACTTGTAGAGCATATTTCATACCCTTGTTGCCCCATTTTTGCCGTCTGAACCAAGTATAATAAGTTTCGTTCTTCATAACCTGCAACAGAACATTTCTAAATTCTGTCTGATAATCAAACCGTGTTAAGAAAGTATCAACAATCTGCATATCTTTTCTTAACTGCTCAGATTGCCAATCGGATTGTGTATAAGCATTTGTGGGAAAATATTCCAAGTCAAGTGCTAATACATTCACATAAGCTTGTAAAGTCCGCTCAAAAATCATATCAAAGTGTGACATAAAATCCATATAACCCTTGATATTTTCAGAATTGGACTTATACTTGCTTAGTGCATCTTTAATTTTATCAGAATCGGGAATACGAGGGTTATTGTTTAGGTTTTGCAGAACTTCATTGCTCAACCAAGGAGAATAGATTCCATTCTCAGCAATATAAATACCCTCTGCAAAATCAATAACGTCTTGCACTTGTTCCCTTGTTAGGAGTGTTTGCACCGCCCTCACTTCCTTTCTCTACATTATCTTTGTTTTAATGCTCGTCTTGTGTTTACTCCAACAATACCATCAGCCGCCAAACCCTTAGCTTTCTGGAACTTAATAACAGCCTTTTTAGTGTTTGCGCCAAAAATGCCGTCAACGTCAAGTTTCATACCAGTTACATTTTGGTGCTGATTCAAGAACCACTGAACCCAACGAACACCAACGCCAATTTTGCCTTGATACTGGTTATAATTAGGCTCAGCATAAGGACAAGGTTTCGGAGTATCATCTTTCTTTGCAGGTTTTGTTTCAGAAGGAGCAACATACTGAACCTTATCGCCTAATTTAATAACAGTGTTAATCTGTCTATTCTCGGAAGTATTTCCAAGAATCTTACCATTATATTTCTGGAAATAAGAACCGCCGCCATCAAGTTTAATTACATTGTAGAAGCCTAAAGCCTTGAAACGTCTATAAGCTTCGCCAGAGGAAATCATATTGTTAGTTTTGGTTTCAGTACCCATAATATAAATAGTATTGCTGCCTTGTTTCATACCAAGGAAAGTATGTTTAGTAGCATACAGAGTAGAGGAATCCCAACCTTGATTTCTAACAAAAGTGTTAAAGATAACATCATTACCGTTACGCATAATAGGAACGCCCACAATGCCATATTTAACATCGGGTAACTCCTTATATTCGCCAATACTGGGAACGCCGTTCTTGTTCACTACAAACATTGTAGTTTCCTTGTTGTAGAACTGGTTGTAATAATTAAACTTATAGGCGTTAAATTCATAGTGACCCTTTTCAAGGCTGCCACGCCCCTTTAGTGCCTTTGTTAAACATTCAGAGGTATTATCAACGTCACAAGCCAAGTTGCCAACAGGCAGAGTAAAATACTCAGTTCTATTTGTTTTAGTTTTATCGCTAAAATTGCCGAAGAATCCTGCATTTACATAAGTAGTATAACCAACATTCTTTTTGGTTTTATCTACAAGGACAATAGAAAATTCACTCGGCTCACATTCAATAATGTTAATGTTATTTTTTGTGTATTGTTTCATTTTATTACCCTTTTCACCATACGAGTTGCCAATCATCATCATTAAAATCATCGTCTTGTCTTTGGCGATTCCATTCATTTTCAATCAGAGTGGCAACATAGTTAGCGTAACCTAACGTAACAACACGGTCTTTTGTGCCGCTACGAGGTTCTACCAATTTAATCTTATCACCGACAAACTCACGGCTCAAACTTACTGCTTCAAGAATCATAGCATCAGTTTGTAAATAGGGCATTAGAGTATCAGCCAACTTAATAGCATCATACTTAAAATAATCGCCGCTATTTTCAAGTTCCGTTTGCTTATCATCTGCGGAAATCGGGAACACCATATTTCCCAATTCGAGTTGTTTCTTCAAGTTCACCCAAACAGCGTGGTTTGTATCAGCAGTACCTTGGAATGGAATAATGCATTGATAGGGGTCTTGGTCAACTGTTCTCTTTTGGAAATCGTCCAATTTAGCTTGTGGAACGATTTGATAAGGACAATTAAGAGCCAGACCTAAGCCATGACCATTCCAATATTTGCCACGTTGGGGGTTAGATTTAGGGATTGTCAGATAGTTAAACAAGATTTCACCGCCGTTACGAGCGTCCATTACATAATAATCAACGTCAAAATCGTGGACAAGTTCTCTTGCTCTATCAGCTGCACCCAAAGAGTCACTTGCTTCATGTGTTTCACAATACTCAATTCGTCTTACAAAATGGTCAACTTCCCATTGTAATGCCATACATACAAAGAAAGTGTTATCGTTCTTTTGAGAATTTTTAACAGTATTTGCGAAAGCGTAGTCACTTGCAAGGATTCTAATTTCATTTTCGTCTTTTTGTCTGAACTTCGGTATATTACCAGTTATAATCTGATTTAATGTGGGCGGTTCAAAGCAATCTTGAATAATTTGCTTTTTGGTAAAGGATTCCAAAGTAAAGAAACAATCTTCTGTTTCTGATAGCATAAGGTTCAAGTCTTCCATTTGGAAACCTGCCTCGTTACCCATATTCTTAGAAGTCCAATAATCGCCCCACGTTTTCAAACCATTATCAATAGCAAGGAAAATGTCACCTGCAAAGAAATTATAGCGAATTTTCTGGTCATTATTATAATACCCAGTTACTACGCCCTTAAAGGTTTTCCAACATTATTATTTAATGCAATCGTTAGTTGTACCTATATTTAACATACTTATGTTCTCACATAAGATTAGACTATATCATTACTCTAAAATAAAATACACGCCACTTCCATTTAAGGGATTTTCACCCACTCACTTGAGCCGTACTCCTAATGTGCATAGCACCTATGGGATAGTCTTTGAACCTTGTTCTATTCGAACCTTGGCTGCTGATTGCCCAATCCTTATAATTTTCAAACGTTCACGCTTGGTTTTATTTCATACCTACGTTGTAGTTTATAAGGCTCTAAGGGTTTTCCAGCAATTCAACGTGTTTATACTGGTCAAGGAATCCAACCAGTCGGTTTTCAAACGTGCAGAGGTAATATAAATCGTTCGACACTGTTCAATATATTTCGGATTTCCTGCATATTCTGGAAGATTCAAATAGGCGGCTTGACGAGGGTGCGCCATTTTTGTAAATACATCGTCCCAAATATGCTTTTTCAACAAACGTGTTTCTTCGCCAATCAATAATGTTGCTCTGTTACCACGAGCAGCATCAGTACAAGGTAGAACATCAAAGCGTGAATTATTTAACTCGCATCTAATCGTCCAACCATCATCAGACTTATTCATTGTGAAGAAACCTTTTTCATACATATCATGCAAATAAGGCGATAATTTGTTAAATAATTCACCGTCAATTTTCTTTTCTGCAATAATATTAGCTTGCTTTACCGTACTTGACGTTACAACAACTTCACTATTTGGATATAAACACATTACTACAATGGATATAACACCTGCAATAAAAGTCTTGGACAAACCACGAGATGCAATCGCAAAGAACACATCAGAGTGACAACAAAGCCAAAGAATAATACGTTGAAAAGGTTTCAGTGGAATCTGCAATACTTGCATTGCAAATATATCCCAGTTTTCACGCCAGAAACAAATCCACTCTTCGCAGTTCTTTAACTTTTGTTCTCTTGTTAAAGTTGACGTTCTCATTTCTTAATCTCGGGGAATTCCCTGCTATTAGTAAGCAGATTCTTTAGACTTCTGGCGAGATGATTCCATGTGTTGCCTATTCCAGACCAATCCCGATACTTCTCAAGTTCTTTCGATTCAAGTGGCTTTGTATTTTCCATCATCCACGCAATCTTTTCAACGTGTAGTTCTGCATCAGTTTTGGCTTGGCTCTTAAAATCGTCCAATTTCAACAACTTCAGTAATCCATTCACGTTAGCTTGTGCATTTTGAATCTCCTTAATGTCACCAGTAGCATCGGCTCTCATCTTAAACAATTCAGCTTTACACAAATCACGATAGCGTTTTTCAAGTGCGGTGTCCATATCCTCAATATATTGTGTGTAGTCTTTGAAAGTGTTTTCAAGGAACTCTACTTCGTCAATCGTAAAGTTCCCCCACTTTTTCTTTTTCTTTTCAAAATCTTCAACAGAAATGCCAAGGTCTTTCTCCTTGATAGTTTTCTTTTGTGCTGCAACTTCTTTTGCTTTTGCTCTTGTTCCTAAAATTTCGTCAAGCATAACATCTGACTCCCAAAAGCCGTGAAATGCCATTGGTGCTTTTCTTAGTTCATCAATATAAGCAATTACGTTGTCGATATTTTTTCTGTTCTTATTTTTGTTGTATACCTTTCTTTCAGCCTTTTTCCAGAGGTCATTCATAAAAGGCACACCCATTTCAGCGCACAGAACCCACATACCTGCTCTTTCACCAGATAGGATTTCTGTATACGCATCAATTTTATCCCCGATGCAACTTTTACAATAAGGTAAGATTCCATTGGTCTGCATACAAGGACTATCAATCCAAGCAGATGCAGGTCTTACCTTTTCGCAGCCGGGGCAATATCTGTTTGAAATACTTGCCATACTTCTTCCATTTCTTTCTAAAACAAAACGCCCACCAATTATGATGAGCGTTTTCATAAACTATTTACTTGTTCTACGTTAATTCAAAAAATATACTTTGTTTAGCCATTCACCATCTTCATCAAAAACGGCAAAATAAGCACCTGCACGATTGTTTTTACAGAGTTTATTAGCATAGGTGTCAGTTCCACATAGACTCGGCACTCTTACAACTTTCTTAGAGCCGTTCGTGCCAACTCCAACAGCTTTACTTGACTCACTATGATAGTGTGCACCATAACAAGCATCAATCTTAATATCATACAGATTTTCATAATGTGCCATAAGTGCTTCAAGTTCTTTTGTTTCGCCGTGGGCAAACATTAGCTTTTCACCAAAGATTTCAGTGTAAAACACATCATCGTAATCATGTACAAGAATATCTGTATCTCTTAGGCGTTCTTTAATAAAAGCCCAAATGATATATTCAAGGTTCTCTCGCTCGTCAATAGGCTTTTGACCAAGATATCGCTGTGAAGTATGATTTCCGGGAACAGTGGCAAATTCAATAGGAATCTCTAATGTGTTCCGCAAGCATACAAGCCATTCAGCAATATATTCGGCAAATTCAATCACAGAATAAACTACTGGCTGTTTCACCTTTGTTAGAGAGGACATACGCAAGATACCCTCAAGAGAATCACCCAGATTCACAACAAGCAATCTATCATAGCCGAAAATATCAAAGTCGGCTTTTACTTTTGTAATAAGTTCCTGCATACGGCTCTTGAAAATGTCTTTATTATAAGCATTAACAATCTCGCCGTTCAATCCCTTAATCTCAAAATTACTGTCATAGTGTGCATCTGCCACGCTTAACATTCCTACACGGTTTGTGTTGGTTTTTCTCTCTTTGGGAATATACTTATATCCCTCAATAGGAACTTCTCTCTCAAGGCTTTTCACAGCCTCAGAGACTTGTTCCATAATTAACTCTGCTCGGCCCTTAGTTCTGTAATACTCCTGCGCTTGAATATTTACACTTTGCAGTTTCTTTCGTTCCTTGTAAAGTTCTTCCTTGGCTTTTTCAAGCCGTTTAATCTCACTTGGAGTGTTCCGTTCAGAACTTGGGTTATAGTATTCTTCTTCTTCATAACAATCCAAGAATCGCTTCATAAACTTGTAACAACGTCTTGTAGTTTCATCTTGGAAAATGGTTTCGCCAATAACAGCTTTAGACCAATCAGAATAACTAATCAGACTATCAGTTAAGGCATCTGTCACTTTTTCGACATAATCAATATATGATTCGTCTGTTTCTCGTTTCAGTAAATCCAAATCATTCTTCCCTTTTCTTCTGCCGTTGGTTCATAATCTTGGCAAAATTTTCCTTAGCTTCTTGAATCTGCTTATCGTTCAAGTTGCCCTCTACATTCAATGAGTCTGCTCTTAAGACACGTTTGTAATCACTTTGAGTAAGAGTTCTACCACGGACACGCTTCTTAAATTCGTGCGTATAACCCTTCATATTCACATCATTGGTAAAGTTATCAAAGAAACGAATACTGGGGTAATAGTGGTCTGGAACGGGATAAATTTCAGTTTCATTGTCTTTTTTGACAACTTGAACTGAACCCTCTTCTTTTCTCAATGTAATTTCACCGATACCGGGCATAATACAACTACCGTTCTGAAATACTTCTCTAATGATAGTTTCAACAAAAGCGTACCAATACTTTTTCACAGTATCAATATTTGTAGCATCTGTCCATCGAGCTGCTTTTGTATAAAACTCTTTTTCTGTAATAGTTGCCATTTTGTTCTCCTATTTTGGCTGTATTATCCATAAAGGGTGTATCTTTTTAGTGCAAAATCGTGCGAAATCACCAGTATATACTACGATTCAAGACGTACGATTTTTTCATCAAAATACTTATCTCTTTTTCTTTTGTTTCTAATATTACTTGCACATTCTTGAGAGCAATACAGATAATTCTTCTTTTCTTTCTTAAATCGCTTACCGCAACATTGGCAAATATCACCAAGATTCTGCGTGTTTCTCTCCAAAGCACGAACAATTTCTTCACCAAAAGTCCCCCATAGCAATTTCTTGCTACTTGAAGTAGAATCACGATAAAGGAAATAAACAAGACTGTCAGCAACAAAAGAAGGCTCAAGACTTAAATCCTTTAGGATTTCTTCTCTGACTCGCATAAACACCCAATCTTCTTCTGCGGGTTTGTCTTTATCTGGTTCAAGATTAAACATAAACTTTTGGTGTCTATTCCACCAATCATACCTATTTAAGATTAAATAAGAATCTGGTGTAGGCTCAAAGTCTTTATCACTCAAAAGCATACGATAGTCGAACTTGCCGATTGATTTACTATACTTAATTCTGCTTGTTGGAATCTTTGCAGCGATTCGGTTCATTAAGCAGTTATTTGGTCTTTCTACTTGGCTTTCTTTTTTATCTTTAGCATAGATAAAATAGTTTGGCAGTTTCTTGTTTGTCTTGGATTTAATCAATTCAGCCGCTTCTGGCGTTCTTGTTGGGAGAAAAAGGCATTTGGCTGCATCGATGCTCCAATTGCTTTCAGCAACTAAAAGTTTAAGTGCGTTAAGACTATCTTCATCAATAGTTTCTTGCCCCCAAATCTTAGCTGCACTATTGCTGTAAATACCAATCTTACCATATTTGAAAGCGGCAATCAATCCTGCATAAATATTCTCTGGATTGATTTGTACTGGGTTAGCTTTTTTCATATCAAACAAGAGTGGTACATACTTTTCTTGATTTCTACGCACAACTTTTTTGATAATTTTATCATTTGTTGTGAGTAAAATATCACCGTCCCACCGGGATTTCCTTAGACTATATCATAACCATGCCATTTCTGGTTTAGGCTCGATGCGCTTTGCAATTAGGAATTTCGCCTAAAAGCTACTTTACTCGGTTTTCTAATTAAACCTATACGGTTTAACTATATCCTTTCATTAGTCGTTACACATTTATGGTAGAATTAAAATTTAAGTTTGATATTCAAAATTTTAGTTTATATCCGTTTAGTCCATTCTCGGATTTCAACCTTATAATATGTGGCTCTGGTGTTTTTACTCTCTCCACCAAACCATTTTCCCACAGATAATAAACAGCCTCTCGCTGATAATCAAACTCTTTAACAAGATTTCCATTTTTATCGTACAAATAGCAATGTTTACATCTGCCGTTTTGCTTTCCGGGTCTGCCTTGTTTTTCTTTTGCGTACTCTTTATTTTCGGCATAAATTTTAGAAAGTTTCTTGTTACCGTAGTTAGAGTTTAATTCTCCTTTTTGGCTTGGATATCTTCCTGCTTTTCTTGAATATCTAACATTATCTATATGTGTAGACCATTCAAGATTTTCATAATTGTAATTCTCTCTGTTAAAATCTTTATGATTAACTTCTGGTAAATTATCTGGGTTAGGAATAAAAGCCATAGCAACTACTCTGTGAATAGAAACATTCGTTCCTCTGCCAAGTCTTTCACTATAAGCATTGCAAACATAATAGCCATCTGCATTTAAGTGTTTACTACATCTACCGTATTGTTTAGTACTTTTTCTATAAACCCAAACATCACCGAAACGATTTGTGTAAACAATAGTTCCGTTATAATCAACTTTTCTATATTCAAAAGCAAGCTCATAATCTTCCATAAATAAATCCTCCTTTCTTAAATAATAATTCTACCAATTTAGCACGGTGTTACTCAATGGTGTTCACCGTTAGCACTTTATCAAAAGCACACCCTATATTTATAGGTTCACATCGTTTTCTTAATATATGTTTCCATATATTCTGGACCGGGTTTTATGGTCAATCCAGCGCAAGTATTCTACTTATATTATCATGTGATGCTGTGTAGATACATTTTGTATCAAACCACTTTTTAACTTCTTCGTTCTGATTGTTCGTTCTCAAACAATGCTCAAAATATAAATGTGGACTCCGCAAAACATCAAGTTCTTCACCGTCTTTATATTCTGAAATGGCAACTTCTCCCGGCTTTAATAATCCTTGCGGGTCATCAATGCCTTGAAATAACCATTCACAGTAAGCATATAAATCTGGAGCTGCCAGACGATAGAGACTATTGATTCTAATTCGTCCTGCTTTTGCTTGCTTCACATAGCTTTTCTTTGTTTGCTTTAGAATTTCTTTAGAATAAGGGTCTTTGAATAATTCTGGATAAAGAGTAATGGCTTTCTGAAATGAGTTCATTTTTTCATTCTCTTTATTTGCACCTAAAACTTTCATCGTTGTTTGGTAATCATTACCAATAGACTCAATTTCTTCAACTGTCTGTTTGATAAACGAATCAATTTCATCGTCTGTCATATCATGTAGACTATTCAACATTTGATAATTGATTTTCGCTTTTGAAACAGTTTCTTGCTCTACATTACAATATCCTGCTTCACAACCATATTCTTTGAAGTTTTCTTGGTACTGTTTCCACGAATCAAAGTGCGCCCACATTTTTGTTTGACTTTTCGTAAAGATAACTTGAATATCTTCTTCGATGACGTTATGCTCCGTACCATAAATATCTTTTACAACATATTGCTCTGGTGCACACTTTTCAAGTAAGAATCTCCTAAAGTCAAAAGCCACCAACGCACCTTTTACGAATGGCAACCTGCAAACTCTTGAAGGCCCACACTTAGGTAACATCATACCAACACCGTCATGCAAGGGAATTGAAACACTTGTGTATTTTCGTGTAATAGAATAATCAGTATCGCTGATATAGTCCATATCACCCCAAACATCAATTTCCTTATCATCACAAACGATTGTTTTATCAATATCAAAATCTTCCCAAACATTGGTTGCAGACGAAGATAAAGAATTATAACTCAGCCACTTATTTATAACACAACCGCCAGTTGCATTAACGTGTTCTGGTGTTAAACCACAAGTTAATTTCGGCTGAATTTGTCTATACAACTCTTCTTCAATAAACAATCCTCTGTGTTTTCTAATAGACCCCGCAGAAGATGAAAAGTACACATAATGTTTTCCATTATAATTAAAACCATTAAAAATCAAATCGTTCATAACTTGGTAAAAGAAAAACTCAATCTGAAACAACTTATCTGATTTTTCATTTGTTTTAATTCCACATGCTCTTGTTAAAGCAGACTCAAATAAAGAAATTGTTGTTTTATCGCAAACTGCATCTTTGTTTAACTCTCTAACCAGACCTTTTCCAACCTTAGAATCAAGAATCTCTGTTAATTCTTCTTTATACTTTTTAAGAAGTCTATTCACAGAAGACTTTTTCCATTTAGGAATATCTTTCGCTCTTAGCTTATAGAGCCTTAACATTCTATCGTGAATCAACCGTTCATCTGGCTCATATAAGCTATCTGTTCCAACAGAACTAATAAATATTTGTTTGTCTAATCCCATCTTTGACCTTCTTAAATTTTATTTTTATTCCACTATCACACCGCCATAGAACCACCTCTCCCTATATCTTACCATAACTTTCCTATTTTGTCAATAAAAAAACGCCATCATTTGACAGCGTTTTTGTAATATTCGATAATCTCATTCTGAGCATCGATAGTCTCTCTCAAATTGTAAATCTCGTCACACAGTTTATGAACATTGTCCTCTAACGCTGTGTTTTCATCTGTAAGAGCCTTAATTAGCATAACAGCATACGGCATATCCTCAACATCAAAAGGCTGTTCTACGTCATTTAGAACACTCTCAATGCGATTGTAAAAATCTAAGAATTTATTTTTTGCTACTTCCATTTGTCCACTCCGCTAATGCTCTTTCCCAATCAGCAGGTTCAATATTCACCCACTTGTTATGCTCAATATCTGGTTTCTTTGCTCTAATCATAGGTCTGCCGCCAATTTTATCAATGCCGAAGCTCCATCTGTTCCATTTGAAAATTGCTCTGAAATCAATATCTGGAATTTCCCGCAAATAACTTTTCACGCCATTAAATTTACCTGTATACATTTTTATACTCCCTTTTTAATCTTCCACATCAAAACTGATAAACTGTCTATTGCCGCAACTGCACTCAAGCACAATTCCAGAGCGATTCCAAGAAAGGGTAATATCTCCTTCTTCAGTAACTACTGGAATATCTTGGTCAACTAACGCTCCACCATTATATACATATCGCTTAACAGCCTTACCAGTTTCTTTTAATTCTGTGATTGCTCCACAGCTGTCACAAATTATCTCCATAGTAAAACGAACCTTTCATGTGATACCAATATACTACCACAAAAAGGCTCGTTTGTCAAGTATTTTATTAAATTCGTTCCATAAGTTTATCATGCATATCAATAATTTTCTTGCAGAGTCGAGTCAAATCAATCCATTCATCGTCAACATCATAATAGTAGTAAATATGACCATCAGCATAAATATCCTCATCTATAACATAATACCCATAATACTCTTGCTGCTCGTTGAAATAATCGAAAGCCTCTCTATTGCCAAATTTCACATAAGTACAAGTACCAAAGAAATCCATATCATTAAAGAAATCCATCTTATTCTCATTTTTATCCCAAGAGATAAAATCAAGCTGTTCTTTTGTCACTCCACAATACTTCTCGTGGTTTACACAATCTTCTTCGTTATCAAACTCTGCGCCGCAGACAGAACAAATATATTTAGTAATCATAGGTCGATTCCCTCTGTAACGAAATATTTTGCCTCATAATGGTCGGCAATTCTTTTAACCTTTTTCGTATCTTCTTTCGTGGAACAATAGAAAGTGAACACGGTGTGTTTATCACTCAGTTCGATGTAATTATGCGGCACGCTATCTAACTTCTTATCAATCTCCTGCAAATGAGCGGTAGGAACTGTCAACTTAATCTCCCACAATTTTTCTTTCCTCGCCTTCTCTTCGACCCACTTAACCACAAATACCCCTACAAGGTTGCAAAATCCCACTACAAGGCATTTCTCAATCAATGGCAAATCACATACCGTCAGAACAACAATGTAAACGTTGAAACCGTAATTAACCGCAGAAACGATAGCAGCTACATACTTATTGGCGTTTACTGTCACAAGGGTTTTGATTGTCGACATAACAACATTGACAATATTCGCCACAATAAACAAACTTAAAAGACTCAATCAATCACTCCCCATAATAAATTTCGCTGAATCTCCAATTTTCACATCACTAATATTAACAATATTATTTTTCTTTAGGCTTTCGTCAATAATTTTACTCAAAAGCTGTTTTCCTTCTTCTGTTTCTAAGAATTGCTGAACTCTTTCCCATATTTCATCATAAGGATTATTCACAGTTCAACCTCAACCCTTTCATAATCAGAGCGAATCTTTTCAGAATCTTTCTTAGCTGTTTCGCAGAATTTGTTATAAACATCTTGTCTTTCAATTCCGTCCATGTCATAAACCTCAGCAGCACTGTAATTAAGATTCAGCCATTTCGAGAAATTCTTATCAGAAAGGTCAGCCGTTTCTTCATACTCACGTTCACTAATAATGTCCTTCTTCTCCCAATCAACGTAAAGAACTACCATACTTTTCTTATCGCTCAGATATTGTTTGTAGTTCAAATATTGTTGAATTCTTGCGTATGCTTCTTCATGTCCATCACAAAAATGGTCATATCCCAAGCATCTACTCGGTTCATCGTTCTCAAAAATACAAAGAGGACAATCAGAGCAATAAATATATCCATCTTTACCACAAGAATATTTTTCTTTAATTTCTTCGTATGTCATTACAAAACTCCTTATTCATGTGCCCAACTCCCAATTTGCTTATATAACTTATATTCATCATCTTGAGAAATATCTTTCCACTTGTTACCAAATTCATCAGAAAAATTAACAACCATACCACAACAATAGCCATCGCTGTCAAAAATAAGCCGAGAAACAATACCAGTATAATCGCCGTTAATACACTTATCCCCAATCTTGACATTATCCCAACTGAAGTCATTGTGTTTCTCTTCACCAATCTCAACATCTTTTGCAAGTTCAAGAACCCAATCATAAGCACGAACAATTGCAATGTAATGACCCATTTGGAGATAATCTTTTACTGATTTATAGGTATCAAACTCATCTCGGCAATGCTCTCTTTCTCGTTCAATTTTATCAATAAATTCCTTAAATGTCATTTTATTAACTCCTTATTGCTTAAAATCAACAATGTCCTCATCGCTATACAGATATTCACTGAGTTCTTTAAGAAGAGTATCGGTTGTTTTATAATTCCCATTTTCATCTGTCAATGAAAAACCAATAGAAGAAAACCAATTTTTGAAAACATCTGCATTATTCGCAGCGTATAATTTTTCTGATTGCTCTTTAATGTAATTCTTCATTTACCCAATCGCCAATTCGTCTAAAAGATTTATATTCGCAACTTCTATAAACTTCCTTTCCAGAAAAGCAATCGTAAAGAACTGTCATTCCAGAAAAACCACTCTCTCCGTAAATAAGTTCAACAACAGTTCCAGTTTTACCAGTTACGAGTTCAACTTTATCACCAAGCTTTACTTTGTTCCAACAAAAGTCATTATGAACTTTCTGTGTTTCTTCTTGTTCGACAGAATCAAACACTTTCAAAATCCTTTCTGCCGCTTTTGAATATCCTGTCCAAAAAGAAGAAGGGATACCATCTTCCGCTTTCATACAATCTCTTTTAATATCAGCAGCAGCTTCGCTTTCTCTTTCAAGCCACGTCTTAAATTCCTTAAATGTCATATTTTACTCCCTTGTAAACTTTTCCAAATCTTTTCGAACACAGTTAATATACTCTTGCGTTCTATTTATGTTGTCAGTAGCTTTCTTGTGGCGGTTTTTCTTCCTCAGCCACAACCAATATCTTACATAATCAATAGGCGTTTTCATGTTAATGGCTTGCCAGCGATATGCTCTGGTGATATGATAAGTAATACTATCCCCACAAAGTTCATATTTTTCTGGTGCAATATCGTAAAATTTACGAAAAGAGTTAAATGAAAGCCATACTGCATTATTACATAATGAAAACGCCCAACCAGCCATCACCACTACTATAACAACTATAACTAAAGAAATAAAAAGTGCTATCATCTCTACTCCTTTTTTAGGTTTTCCGCTTGTTAATCCACTTCCACTTTTGTGGTTCTTTGGTATTGCGTTCTGCTATTCGCAGCAATTCAATAATCTCTTTCTTGGTCATACTCATCAAGGTACTGTCTGCTAATGGTTTATACATTATTTTACCCCATTTTCGCTATATGTTCTACAATGATATCACAAGCCAATTCCAGCCCTCGTATAATTCCACCTTCGTAATCGTCATCATTCAGATACATTGTACCTTCTTTTTCAATTTCTTCAAGAATTAAACGAATGGTGTTTTTTAAACCTATTACTTGCTCTGGCATCAAACCAGAATCTTCATAGTCTGCGAGTCGATTAGCTGCTGAAATATAATCGTGGTCTTTTACATACACAGCATAGATTTCTTTTGGGTCTGCACAGTGCCCATCTCGCTTAGTTAATCGTTCCATCATTCCACCTCGTTGTTTTACTGAAACTTTTCATTCACCCAATTACCAATTCTCTTGAAAGTCTCATATTCACCATCTTTATAATAATTAGGGATAGAATACCCATCATAAATAACAGCTATTCCAGAAAACCCGTTCTCTGTGAAAATAAGTTCAGTGACCTTTCCGTTTCTATCGTATTTGTCCACAACTCCATCCCCAAGGTTGACATCTACCCAAGAAAATGCTTTTTCTTTTTCTTGTTCTTCAATCAACTTCAGCACTCTTCCATAAGCGTAACTTATACCTCTCACATAAAGTGCATCGCCATAATTCTTATTCGATACATACCTTTTCTCGCACTCTTCGCAACTATCAATCCAGCTTTTGATTTCTTTCTTAATATCCATTATTCAATCTCCTTGCTCCAATTTAAATTTTCTTGCAATTTTCTTTCTACTAATAAACTTTTCTTTATTTCTATCAATTTTAATTTCTTCCAAGAAACGCTTTGACGAATTACTTCTCCATTCAGTTTACGAATTTCAAAATACCCGCTGCTTCTACGACCAAATATAAAACAAACTTGACCATCATATTCAACCTTATCAAATAACCGAAATCCATATACAAGATATTGTGCTTGATTCATTCTTTTCTTGTCACCTTTAAGAATTTTCGCTTTATGAATTTGTCTGTTATGACAACGCACTTTCTTTTGACAGAAGTAATATCCGAGTGGCTCCGCTTTCGGATTCCCAGAAATGCATCTTGCATCTATATAATGCTCTTTTGGAAGGTTATTTTCAATTCTTGTTTTCTTTGTGATATAACCGTAAGTCATAGATACATTAGGATATATTTCTCTTAGTCTGTCATAAAATGCCCGCCTCATAATCCCCATAAAAGCCGCATCTCTAAAACTCATACCTCGCTTAATGGTTTTTGGTAATTTCACCGTTCCTTCGTGGTAGCCAGTATGACAAGTCTCGCATAGCGTAATCAGATTGTTCGGTGCATTTCCACCAGTTTTACGGCTTTCAATATGGTGAACATTTAATATTTCATCTTTTGATTTGCCTTTACAACATTGGCAAGTATGGTTATCTCTAAACAACACATACTCTCGTACATTCCAAAATCCTAACTGCTCACCTTGCTGATATTCTTCACTGTGAATTTCTGGATTCTTGATTTTCTGAATATCAAAACTTGCTGTTTCAACAACAATTTTTGTTATTGGTAACAACTTATGTACATTCTCAACAACCTTGAGATGTGTTTGCATCTTCTGTTCAACACTTGGTGCTAACCAACCCTTTTTCTTAGAATTTACACGATTGTTAAATCTCGGCTTTCTATATCTGAGCCGATTTCTCCTTGTTCGTCTAATCTGCCTACGAGTGGAAAGCAAATTCACAATATCGTTTCTTAATTCTATATCAGCAGAATACAATTCTTTCTTTTCTGTTGTTGCAGATAGTCCAATATGCTTACTTCCTGCATCTACACCAAGAGTTATATCTTGTGTTTGATTTTCGCACACAAATAACAGCTGAATTGCAAAAGGTTCTCTTTTATAAATTTTTGCTTTGTTTTGTTTTAATAGTTTTCGTGCTTTTGTCTCTTTACAAGGCATTAGAGGTTTCCCTTCAATGTTTAATACATATACCACGTCTTTAAGACCTCCTATATGTTAGAGTAATGTAGCCATCGACAATGTTATATAGGGTTTTATGTAAGCAACACTATTCCTACCACTCAGAATTGTTTAATCACTTACCTTAGAGCAGTGGACTTGGCTAAATATCCACTGGTAACTATATATTCTTATATAACGTAGTTCTCTAAGAACTTAGTCTAATCAATTAGTAACTCTTTCAAGTTACACACTTAATAGTGTATGGTAATTGATAATAATCGCACATTCTATTCCGTTCAGTGATAAATTCTTCAGCCGTCATTATTCCACTTCCTCAAAACATTCTACTGTTTCGTATTCACTTTTATATCCTTTAAAAGAAACATTGGGGCTACTTTCAAAGCTATACCAAACGTATCTACCCTTGTTATCACAACCCTTGGCGATAATTGTAATCACTTCACTGAAATCATCGTCTTTAAGAGTAAAATTATATTTTTTGCCAACTTCAATATCATTAAAGCTAACAACTTTGTCTTTATCTTGCTTTTCCAACTCAGCTAAACACTCTTTGTATACATCATTCTTAACAGAATACAGAAAAGCACCGCCATATCGTTTTGTATCAAGACTATATCCAAGAGACTCATCTGTTTCGTCAATTTTACTTTCGAGCCATTCTTTATATCCCATTATTCTTTCACCGCCTTGAAATATTTTGTACTACTAAAAAATCCCTTATACCTTTTGAAAGCAATAGAATCATTTGTTATATTATGATACCAGATATAATCGCCTTTATCATCGTGCCCCTTGTCTAAAACTACAAACATAACTGGAAATATAGTATCATTACTTGATAAACCATCTTTAAGTACAGCCGTATATTTCTTTCCGGCTTCGAGATTACAAAAATCAATGCCGTTATCACCCAACTGAACTACTTTTCTCAAACACTCTTCACACGCTCTAAGTTTGCTATCGTCAGCGCCACCTTGAACAGCAATCTTTTCCTCTGCAATTACGCTCTCAAGCCAATTTCTATACTCTTCCATTATTTTTCCTCACAATCACAATAGTTCACAAAAGGACTTACAATCCTACCACATCTCGAACACAACCAACCTTGGGGAATCTCACTACAAGTTTCCTGCGGTTCTCCAACAACTTCGCATAACCAACTTGGAACTGCCCAATCATCAACATTGTAACCGTCAAAATTATCAATGGGTAGTCTTGGCTCAACAGTTTTACCCCAATAAGCCCAAGCTCTATCTAAACCGAAAATGTTGTCACCAAATTCCATGTAATAGTCATCACCACGTTCTTTTGCAGCCTTACAAGCATCTTCCCAATCAAGAATTTTGATTTTCATGAAATCGCTCCTTTCTTATGGAACTATATTAACATACGGAATAAGTGTTGTCAAGAGTAAAAATAAAAAAGAGGAGAAAAATCTCCTCTTTAAGTTTAATTTAATCTTTGTGGGTGAGCAAGTGGTGTGGCTGAGGTGGGAAATGGAATGCATTCAAATTCCAAAACTTCACTTGACTCTGAGTAATATGGTGTTATGATAGAATATTCTCCATCTTTATTCGTGTAATATATATGAGTTCGTTTTGGTAGGTTAGAAGGAGCAAAGCCGTAGAAAAGAACTTGACTTGTTTCAAAAGTATCTGCTTTTACATTTTCAAATACTATAAACAGATTGCTCTTTGCATGAACCGTCGTTCCTCCAACAGATACTTTGCCTAAGTCGTATGAAGAATCTCCATAAGATGAAGTGCTAGAACTAACATAATATATATCTGCGTTATTAGAACTACTGACATATTTTACATCATAATACCGAAAAGTGCTATCATAGGTGATAGAAAACTTATAACTCATCTCTCCACCACCTTTCTAACCCAACAAATTAGGTCACGAATTGGGGGGGCAAGGTGTGCGGTGGTTATACGAGAATCACCCATAAAGCCGTTCAGTGGCGTTGTGAGGTTAAGGGTGAATCCAAATGACCATTCATCTCTGTGTTCAACAACAACTTCTCCATTCTTCACATAAACAAAGAATGTTTGAGTATAATAAGCAGGAGATTCATAAACAATAAGATAAACTGGCAATTCGTCTTTTTTAACAATCTCACTTGCTTTACCATATTCAATTTGTGGTAAACATAAAAGACTTGTGCTAACAATTACATTTGTGTGTTCTGTTGTGTAATTAAATTGTTTGTATTGTCCATCTACCAACTGGATAAAGGTGCAATTTTCTGGTATTGCTAGCAAAATCAAATCTTGTCTGTTATAACCACTACGAACAAAAGTCCATTCCATCACGCAGCCACCTCCCACAAAGAGATTAGCTTACGTGCTCCCCCCAATTTGGCGGAGGTTTTGATAGACTTGGCAGAATCATAAGTTAATTCATATTCTTTACTGTTATTCTTACCAAAAGCCTTACCAATAAAAGACACAAATCCATTCGTTGTATTTGCTATATAACTTATATTATCATCATCGAAATAATCGTGTTGATACCAAACGAAAAGCATTTTCAAGTCATTTGCAGTACTTATATTCTCCCCAGAAGAAATAGCAAAGTAACTATTATAGCCATTAGCAACAAATGTTAAAGAACTGGCAGGGGCAAGGGTATAATTATAACCAGAATTACCATCATTGTAACCATAATAAAGATTTTTTGCACCAGTATTACTTATGTGAATTTGAACCTTGTTCGATGACGAAGTATCAAACCAAAAATTCATCTTATAATTCGCCATAATTAAGCAACCTCCATTCTATTCTCACAGAGATTACTTATTCTATTTTTAACTCTGCGAATTACCCCCCAACCGAGAGGAAGTTTTGTTACAAATTACTAAATTATTCATTGGCTCAGTAATTTCAATTTGAACATCGCCTTTAGAAACATCAACAAACTGAAACTTTAATTTACCGTTCTTAGAGTATACCGCCAAACCAGATGGTCTATCAACACCATTCTTAACATAAAACATATAAATGGGATAATTACCATTGTTAAAATCTTCAATAGTAAGTGAGTCTGGAACTGGTGAAGTTACAAAACATGATGCTGTCCAACCCGCATAATTGGCAGGATAATCGGCTTTTGCAATGTTTAAATCTCCACTCTGAGAAGGGAAAAGCATTGAAAACGCAGAATCCCATGTCCAACGAACAGCATCATTCATTTTATCAAAATTAACAAACATTCAATCAACCCCCATTCACTTCCAATGCTTTTGCACTGGTCAAGGGGTTTCTGAACAATTTTCTCAGATTAAACTTGGGGGGGCACAGGTTATAGTAATAA
>ERZ1034873.520-NODE-520-length-20119-cov-18.665570_pt1 | contig 20119 bp, 22 predicted proteins | sample MGYA00520689_ERZ1034873 | MGnify/ENA primary metagenome ERZ1034873 (study PRJEB33766, sample SAMN09781722) | gut metagenome | biome: gut microbiome | host: Homo sapiens | place: Madagascar | study: EMG produced TPA metagenomics assembly of the PRJNA485056 data...
ATATTTATCACACTCCGTTTAATTCTCTCTCTATAAATATTATATCAAATATTTAACCTTAAGTCAAATGTTTAAATAAAAAAAAGACACCATATTTCAGGCGTCTTTTTCATAACTATCAATAATAGGACTTTCAGCCATAACTTTTGATGCTTCAGATTTAACATAATGATTTTCATGCCATACTTCTACATAAGCATGATATAATTCACACAACATTTCTTTATCAGTTCTAGTTATCCCGTCATATTTTTTGGCACGATAACAAATATCCAATATTTCATACTTTAAAGTTAAAACTGTAGCCTAGTCATTTTCTTCTAATTTATTTTTAATGTGTTTGACATCTTTATTAATAGTTTCTACCTTTTCATCTAATTTGTCAATTATTTCTTTTAAATCAGTAATAGATTTTGTTAGAGATACAATTTCTTCACTATTTTTAACTAATTTACCAAACCATTTTCTAAATTTTTTAGATAGAACAAGCAAAGTTCCGAGTATTCCGCCAAGTGATGCCAAGATATTTACAAAATACTATAATATTTTAGATATAATTTCTGCATATTCCATCCTCTCCCTCCCATTGCTATCCATAATTAAGTGATTACATTGCGGGCCGGCTATAATTTTTTAGTAAGGCAAAATTATACAAGATATAGTAGAAAATTTGACATTAGTCATTATATATAGTATAATAATAGTTAGGATAGGAAAATAGCATTTGGAGGTAAGTTGATGGATATTGTAATCAAACGAACTGGCGAAAAAGATAAATATGACTATAAAAAGATTAAGATAGCTATTCAAAAAGCAAATGAAGATATTAACACTAACTTGCGAATGAATGAAAATGATATTGATGAAGTAGTAGCGGAAATTAACACTACTATTAATAATAAAGAGGTAGATAAAATTTCTGTTGAAGAAATTCAGGATATTGTTGAAGAAGAGTTGATGGATTATGGAGCTTTTGATGTTGCGAGAGCTTATATTCGATACAGATATAAACAAGAAGTAGCCAGAGAAAAACGAGATGATTTTATTCATGCTATAAAAGAAAAATTATCTGGTGAAAAAAATGATAAACAAAATGCCAATGTCGATGAAGAATCATTTGGCGGGCGAACTGGCGAAGCAACTAGAGTAGTAACCAAACAGCTTGCTATTGAAGATTTGCTTTCTCCAATGGCTAGAGCAAATCATTTAAATAATGAGATTTATATTCATGACCTTGATAATTATTTTGTTGGTAGTCATAACTGTCTCAGTATTCCATTTGATGATTTGCTTAAAAATGGAGTTAAGGTTCGGCAAACAGACCTCCGGCCCGCAAATTCAGTGAATACTGCTTTTCAATTGGTGGCAGTTATTTTTCAATTACAATCTCTTTGTCAGTTCGGTGGGGTTTCTGCTACACATCTTGACTGGACGATGGTGCCTTATGTGCGAAAAAGCTTTAGAAAGCATTATATTGATGGATTAAAATATATTGAAAATATTTTTGACCAAGAGCTTTTTGAACATATTCCAACAAATGCTGAAATTAATGATGGAGAGTATAAAATTTATCCTAAAGTTTATAAATATGCTATGGATATGACTGAAAAAGAAGTTTATCAAGGTGTTGAAGCTCTTTATCATAACCTTAATACTCTCCAATCTCGTAGCGGTAATCAACTTCCTTTTACTTCTATTAATTATGGAACTTGTACATTACCCGAAGGTCGGATGGTAATTAAAGCTTTACTTGATAATTCAATTAAGGGATTGGGTAAACTCCACAGAACATCAATTTTTCCTTGCGGAATTTTTCAATTAGGTAAAGGAATTAATCGTAAACCGGGAGACCCTAATTATGACCTTTATTTACTTGCTTTAAAATCTACCGCTCAAAGATTGTATCCAAATTATGCCAATATTGATTGGTCTGGCAATGCGGGTTATGATGTTAATGACCCGACGACATATTTTAGCACAATGGGATGCCGAACTGCTAATGGATGGGATATTAATGGTCTTAGTCAGCAAAAAGATGGCCGTGGAAATATTTGCCCTGTAACTATTATTTTACCTACCCTCGCAATGGAAGCAAAAGAAAAAGTTAACAAAGAATATAAAGCCGATGTAATGTTTAACCCTTTTGGAATTACACATGAGCATTATGTAGATGCTTTTATGAAACTTCTCAACCAAAAAATCCACGAAGCAAAAGATATGCTCATTGAGCGTTTTAATTGGATTTGCTCTCAATCGCCCGAAAGTGCCAAATTTATGTGGGAAAATAACACTATGGCAGGTTATATTCCCGAAGAAGGCATCCGTTCCGCGATGAAACATGGAACTTTAGCCATGGGCAATCTTGGTCTTGCAGAATGTTTACAAATTCTTATTGGAGATGATCATACCTCTCCCGAAGGAATGGAAATTGCGAAACAAATCTACCAACTTTTTAAAGATAGATGTGCCCAATTCAAAGAGCAATATAAATTAAATTTTGGGGTATATAATACTCCGGCCGAAAACCTTTGCTTCACTGCTATGACTAAATTTAAACAAAGATATGGTGAAATTCCTAATGTTTCTGATAAAAAATTCTTTACCAACTCTATCCATGTTCCTGTTTGGAAACAATTTTCTCCTTTTGAAAAAATTGATATTGAAAGTCAATTAACAGGTTATTCATCAGCAGGATGTATTACTTATGTTGAATTAGATAGCGGAGCAAAAAATAACATCCCCGCATTGGAAACTATTGTAAATTATGCTATGGATAAGGATATTCCTTACTTTGCAATTAATGTTCCTAATGATACTTGCCTCGATTGTGGATATTGCGATGAATTTAATGATAGTTGTCCTGAATGCGGAAGCCATCATATTCAACAATTACGTCGAGTGACCGGATACCTTACCTCCGATTACAAAACTTCTTTTAACGAAGGCAAGCAACAAGAAGTAGAAATGAGGTATAAACATGGGAGAATGATGAAATGAGCCAATATGCTAAATTATTTATTCTCTCTATCTTTGCTGGTATATCAATCAGTTTCGGAGCAATGTTTTATCTCATTATTCCCAATTAGTATTTCGCATCAGCAATATTTTCACTAGGTATAATTCTAGTAATGACTTTTAATTTTAAATTATTTACTGGAGTTATTCCCAAACAATTCCAATTAAATCAATCGCTTTTAACTAATACAATTATTTATTTCGGAAATATTTTTGGAGCGATGATAAGTTCATTTTTTGCTTTATCATCTTCTAAATCTTCAATAATTATTTCAAAAGCTTTTACTATTATTGAAAATAAAACTGATTTTTTAAGAACCGCCATTGCGGGCATAGCTTGTGGAATTATTATCGGTTTAATTGTCCACATTCAACATCAAAAATTTCGGTGTATTATGGCTATCCCGCTAATTATGCTGTTTATTTTGTTAGGTTTTGAACATTGTATTGCCAATAGTTTTTATATGCTAGCATCTGGTAATATCAAACTTGATATTTTATTTTCTTCAACTATTGGGAATATCATTGGCGGATTATTTGTTTCAATTGGAATGGAGTGTTATGATTAAATAAAAAGAGGGATTGCGATGGACAAACAAAAATTTAAAAAAAGTCCAGAAGAACTTCAAGAATACTTTAAATTTCGTCGTAGAGGATTCGCAGTCCCTCCCAAAAAGGGTAAGGGTTCTTATAAACGAAGAAAAAGCATAAAACAGAGGTTGAATAAATGAAAGTCGAATTAACTAATTACACCGCGGACCCACTAATTGCTATTGGTCGGGCCGCCTCAAATTGCTATGATAGCCATACTGATAAAGAAAAGGTAGCTAACCAATGTTATAACAGTGGGCATACCGCCGTTTGGGAATTTTGTGATTTCACATTCCATATTGAGGGAGTTAGTCGTGCTTTGCTTGCCTAGCTTACTCGCCATCGAATGGCTAGTTATGCAGTTCGGTCGCAACGTTATGTGAATGAATGCGAGCCAAAATTTGTCATTCCGCCATCAATTGCTAAAATTCCTCCCGCAAAAGAAGAATATGAAAAAGCAATGAAAGGCTATTGGCAAGATTATAATAAATTTCTTAGCCTTGGTATCCCCGCAGAAGATGCGAGAATGTTGCTTCCTAATGCGTGTGAAACCATTCTTGAAGTCAAAATGAATGGGCGAGCATTACTTCATTTTATGAATGAAAGATTATGTAATCGTGCCCAATGGGAAATTCGTGAACTTGCTCTGGCCATGAAGGCGGAAATCAATAAAGTTTCTCCTGAATTTGCGAAAAAGTGTGTTCCAAAATGTGAAATGGGTAAGGTTAAGTATTGTCCTGAACATAAGTCTTGCGGACGACATATTACAGCAAAAGAATTAAATGATTTGATTGAGAAAGGGATTAACAATGAATGAAATTATTGAAAAACTGACGATTTCGGATATATCGGAAATGTAGATGAAATTTAATGACCTCGCAAATTTAATTGCTAAAAATTTTAAAAATTACAATGCGGCCGAAGCATTAATTTTTGGAATGAAAGAAGTTATTGATAAGGCAGTAGAACATATGGGAAGTCAAGTTTAATCTTGACTTCTTTTGTTTTGTATGATATAATAAATTTAAGAGGTGAGAAAATGAGTTATACAGCGAATGACATTGTGAGTTTATCTGCGGGAAAGGCTTTCCGAGAAAAAATAGGTATGTATCTTTCAGCAGATAGGCAAGAAGCAATTAATCTTGGCCTTCGAGAACTAATTGTAAATGTCCAAGATGAATATGAAGTTTATAAGCCAGAAAATCCCTTTTTGCGAGTTAAATTAAACACCAAAACAAAGGATATTAGTGTTGAAGATAATATGAGAGGAATTCCAGTTGGTATTCGCGAAGATGGTGTTAATTCATTAACTGCCACCTTTCTTATTCCTCACTCCGGCGGTAAGCATAGAGAAGGAGCATATTCTTCTGCCGTTGGTATTAATGGTGAAGGTAATAAAATCGTTTGCCATACTGCGGAATATCTTAAAGTAATCGTTCATAGAGATGGAAAAATTTACTCTCAATCTTTTACATCTACTGATGAAGGAGCAACAGCGGATGCCCCAGTAAAAGAAGAAAATGGGGATAATTCAACGGGAACTTTTATTCAATATTGCCCAGATGCCAAGGTTTATGGAGATATTTTCATTGATGTCCCCGCATTACGACAAATGTTATCTGAAATGGCTATGTTTTCTACTGGATTAAAAATTGAGCTTATTATCGATAATAATTCGCCAGAAATTTTCTATTCAAAAAGAGGACTAATGGACGGGCTAAAAAATGAGAATGCCTTATCCAATCCTTTCTCATATAGTTATGAAACATCAGATTGTAAAGTCGAATTGGCTCTTCAATGGGTTAGTAAAAAAGGTAAAATTAAAGGATATGCTAATAATCTTTATATGCCTGATGGAGGAGCTTTTATTACTGGTTTTAAAACTTCTTTAACAAAAACATTTAATAACTTAGCAAAGAGTAATTATGATGGAGAAACTATTCGAGATGTTCTTGATGGTTATGTTAGTGTAAAGGTTAAAGTTGGACAATTTACTAATCAGCAAAAAACAGCATTAGCTAATCCAGAAGCAAGAACGGCAACTTCGACTGCTATCACCAATGCTTTAAAAGATTTTTATACACAACGCAAGCCTGATTTTGATAAGGTCAGTGAAATGCTCAAAAAAGTCCAGCGGGCCGAATTAGCTGCCGAAAAAGCAAGAGCGCAGGTTCTTTCTACAGAACGAGAAATCAGTGATACGAAGAAAAAACGTGCCATTCTTGCAGATAAACTTAAAGACTGTCAAATTCATGGTTCAGATAGCGGAAGCGTTCTTGCTATTTGCGAGGGTGATTCTGCTTTGGGGGCTTTGGTTCAAAGTCGTCCTATTGATAAAGTTGCTCTTATTCCAATTCGCGGAAAAATCATTTCTGCTTTGAAACACACTGATGAAGAAATCCTTAAAAATGAAGAAGTAAAAGCAATTTTTTCAGCATTAGGATGCGGATTTTTTGATAAGTATAATTCCAAAAAACTCCGGTATCAATATGTAGCAGTAGCAAGCGACGGCGACGTTGATGGAAGTTCTATTTCCAATCTAATTACGACCTTATTTTATCATATGTGTCCTAAACTTATTCAAGAAGGTCGTTTATTCCGCATGAAAATGCCTTTGTTTGTTCTTGAATATAAAAATGGAAATAAATATGCTTTTTCTGAAGAAGAACGAGATGAACTTATTGCTAAATTTGGAAAACCAAAATCTATTGGTCGTAAAAAAGGTATCGGCGAAAACACTCCTAAAGAAACAGAAGAAGCTGTTTTTGGGGAACAAAAACGTTGGGAAAGAGTTAATATTAACGATATTGTAAAATATAATGAAATGATGGAAATGTTAATGGGGACAAATGTAGATAAACGTAGAGATTTTATTATGGAAAATGTGGACTTTTCCAACATCTGTGAATGAGGTGAAAGAATGGAAAATTTTATTGAAAGAGATGGAGTAGAAGTTTTTCAAGAAGAATTTCTTGACTTTGCCGGATATAATCTTCAACGTCGAGCATTACCTGATGCTCGTGATGGCTTGAAATGGGGAGCAAGAAAACTTATTCATGCACAAATGTTGGGAAAATTAACTTATGATAAACCGTTTAAAAAAGCAATTAAATCTGTTTCGCAAGCAATGAGCTTTAGCTACACACATGGTGATGCGTCGGCATACTCTACCTTTATCCGCATGGCAAAGCCTTTTGCCTATCGAGTTCCACTTCAAGAGGCTCGAGGCAACTATGGTACACTTATTAATCCAGATGACCATTCTGCATCTCGATATGTCGAACTCCGCGGGTCAGAAGCATCTGCTCAATTACTTAAAGATTTAGACAAAAATACCATCACCGAATGGGAAGATACTTATGATATGGAAGGTCAATTTCCTAAAGTTTTGCCCGCAAAAGGATTTTGGAATGGCGTGAATGGTTGTATTTCTATTGGTAGTGGTATGAGCAGTAGCTTGCCTCCGCTTAATTTGCGGGAAGTTAATGAAGCAATGATTAAACTGCTTTGGAATCCCGAGATTTCTGAAGATGAAATTTTATGTATGCCCGATTTTCCGACTGGAGCTACTATTTACAACGCGGAAAAAGTGAAAGAAAGTCTCAAAAATGGTCGCGGGCCGGCGTGTAAAATTCGTGCTACGATTGAATGGGATGGAAATGAACGCTGTTTTGTTGTAAGAGAAATGCCTTATTCAACCTATACAAATACAATTTGTAAAGAATTGGCGGTTCTCCAAGATGGCATTGGTGAGCAGTATATTCGAGAAATTGCAGATTATACAAAAACGACCCCTGACCTTAGAATTTATTTGACAAAAAATGCCAATCCGACGAAAGTGTTAAAAATGCTTTTTAAAGAAACTTCACTTCAAACCTTTTTCGCAATTAATATGACTGTATTGGATAAAGGTATTACTCCAGTTGTGATGGGACAAAAAGCATTGTTTTCTGCTCATCTCGAGCATGAAAAAATTGTCTATCGTCGTGGTTTTGAATATGATCTTTCCAAAATCCGCCATCGTCTTCATATTATTGCGGGCTTAATTTCTGCAATCGACGCCATAGATGAAGTAATTCATACAATTAAAACTTCCGCATCTACTGCGGTCGCATCAATAGCTCTTCAAAAACTCCTCTCTATTGACGAAGAGCAAGCAAAAGCAATTCTTGATATTAAACTCGCTCGTCTGGCAAAGCTTGAAATTTCCAAACTTGAGGATGAGCAAGCTAAACTCCAATCCCAAGCTAAACATATTGAAGAAATCCTTAATGACCAAACTCTATTCTACAAAGAAATTGAAAAAGGATTGCGAGAAGTTGCGGATAAATTTGGTGATGACCGTCGCACAAAAATTCTTAACATTGAAGAAGATGAGAATGGAGAAGATAAAGAACCTCTTGAGAAAAAAGAACTCATGGTTTATTTAACTAATAAGGGTAATCTTTACGTCAATGAAACCATAACTTACATTACCCAAAAACGGGGAGGACGTGGGGCAAAAATTAAACTGCCAAAAGATGAATTTATCACAGATAGCTTTAGTGGAGAAAATGCGAATAATATTTTACTTTTTTCAAATAAAGGTAAGGTATATACAACATTGCTAAATAATGTTCCTCTTAATGCCCTCACTTCGCCCGCAGTATTATTTAATCTTTCTGCGGATGAATTTATCACAAATATTATTTCTTTTGAAAAAAATGGTGGTGAAAAATATATAATTTTTACCACGAAAAATGGACTTGTTAAAAAATCTGAAATTAGTGAATACGTTCAAAAACGCGGAAAAGATAATGGCATGATGGGGATTAAACTCAAAGATGGTGATGAGGTTATTAATATTTCTTTTACAACTTCCGATAATCTTGGTATCTTGACAGAAGATGGAAATTGCGTTATAATAAATACAGAAAAGATAAATGCTATTGGCCGTCTTACAACTGGTGTTCAAGGCATTAAGTTAAATACTGGCGATAGAGTTATTGATGCTCATCTAATCCCTAAAGAGACGAAAGAAATTCTATCTATTAGTCAAAAAGGATTATGCAAACGAACTGCTATTTCTGAATTTGGTGAAAACACTCGAGCAACTAAGGGCAATATTATCCAAAAACTTAAAGATAAAGATAAAATGGCGTCATTTCTTCCGCTTACGGATGAAACGGAAATTGCTGTCATTTCCGCGGGTGGAACGATTAAAATTCCAGTATCTTCTATCCCATGCTTGTCCCGCCAGACGATTGGAGTTCAAGCCAAAAAGAGCGAAAATGATAAAGTTATCCGAGCTATTACGATAAAAAATTAAGTCAATACCATTGACTTTTATTAAATATTCAGCTATAATATCTATAGTAAATCAAACAAGCCAACCGCTTGTTGAGATATAAATAAATTAAACTTATTGGAGGAAAACACAATGACTACGAATGCTATGAATGTTTTTAATTATCTGAAGGAGCACTACGGTGAGAAGATTACTCATCAGCGGATTGTCGCCGACCTTGGTATCAGTTCTTCTGCGGTCACTGGTTCTGTTAATGGCCTGTGCCGTGTGAGCGATAAGCGTCCGGCTTACGCTGTTCGCACCGAGGAGATTGAGATGGATGCTGACGGTAAGGAGACGAAGGTTAAGTATATCTCCCTGACCGATGCTGGTCTGGCCTTTGACCCCACTGCTGAGCCGGAGAAGTAATTAAATAACGATATAATGGGCGGATGAAATATTCCGCCTTTTATAAACTCATGGATAAATAAATAATAATATAAAGAGAGGTAATATTAATGTTGAAGCAAGCAACTAATGAAGTTAAGATTGAAGGTATTCTGAGTGAAGTAAATATCCATGAAGATGTGAGTAAGAAAACGAATAAGGCTTACATTGGTGGAGAAGTCATCGTCCGAGTTCCGCTTGATGATACTACACTTGAAGTTCCGATTCGTGTTTATGCTAATCAGCTCACTAATGCGGGCCAGCCCAATCCCGCATATGATAACATCAAGAAAATTCTTGATATGAAGTCGATTGCTGCCTGTGATGGCGATGTCTCTCAAGCCGACCTTATTCAGTTCACCCGTGCGACTATTCGTGCGAACGATTTCTATGGTCGTGGCGGTAATTTCGTTTCTTATCCGACGGTTAATAGCTCTTTCTCCCGCAAGGTTAATCCGAGCGATTTTCATCCGTGTGCTACATTTGATAATATTATCGTTGTCGGTAATATGAAGGAAGAGGAAGATGCGAATGGCGATTTGACTGGCCGTCTGGTCATTACTGGTATTCTCCCGCAGTATGGCGGTAAAGTCGATAAGATTGAATATGTGGTCGAGAATCCTAATGCCATTAAGCATATTTCTTCTCATTGGCAGAAGGGTGATACGGTTCGTGTATGTGGTAATGTAAATTTCACCTATACTCAGGTTTCTGAGATTGTAGAAATGGGCTTTGGCGAGCCGGAAGTGAAGATGCACACGAAACAGGTTCACGACCTTGTTATCACGAAGGGTAGTGGTAATGGTTTCGACGCGGATAGTGCTTATGATGTTGATGAAATTGCGCAGGCACTTCAGGAGCGTCAAGCTCGTTTGGCGGAAATGAAAGCTAATGCAGATACTCCCGCTCAGGCCGAGAAGACGAAGAAGACTGATTTTGGTTTTTAAGAGAGAGGTGAAAGAGAATGATTGATTTGTTGTCTCTTGAACCGACGAAGATTAGTAGGGATTTGAGTGGAAAGTTTGTGCTGTTGTATGGAGCACCTAAAGATTTGGGTTTCTAATTAGTAATAGTTAGAAAAAAGGTAGTAAAAAACTGGAACCCTGAAACGGGAATCAGAGGTGAAGGCCAGATGTAAAAATCTGGTCAGCCGCAACGCATAGAAATATTAAACTTTAAATTACAGGGGGTTCAGTGTGGACACTCAAACAAAAGAGTATATAGCAAATGACTATATCAATGGAATGAAATTAATGGATATTTTTAAAAAATATCATACCTCATATAAAACTGTGATAAAAATTCTGGATGAAAGAGGAATAAAGCACTCTCGTTCAAAAATTCCGGGAATGCCTAATGTTAAAAATCAAAGAATTTTATCATTAGAGGAAGAAAATCTTGTTTGCGAAACTTATAAAAAAACTGGTAGAATAACTGATTGTTGTAAAGCGATTGCCAGCGGACAGGATGTTGTACGAAGGTGTTTGATAAAATATAATCTTTATCAAACACACAGTGAAGCCATGAAAAGATTGCCACAAAATCAAAGAAAGTATCCTGTAAAAGATAATTATTTTGATACTGAAAATTCTGAAATGGCTTATATTTTAGGGCTTTTGGCAGCGGACGGTAGTGTAAGTAAAAAAGAAAATGAAATAAAATTAAGTTTTAGTTCTGTAGACAAAGATTTTTTGATTACACTTCAAGAAAAAATTGGCGGACGCCCAGTAAAAAGTTATACAACGCAAGACGGTTTTGAAGTATCAAGTTGGAGTCTTACTTCTAAAACGATAAAAGATAAATTAGCTTTTTATAATATTGTTCCAGAAAAAACTTTCGTTTTTACTTTTCCAAGACATTTGTGTAAAGATTATTGGAAAGATTTTATTCGAGGATATTTTGATGGAGATGGTTCTATTTCAACCGCCGGTCCCTCTGCAATTCGTTTTCAAATTTGCTCTGCGACAAAAGATGTTCTTGAAGTAATAATTAATTATTTTGAAGAGTGCGGAATTAAAAAGCCAAGCATTCAAGTTAAACAAGGAAAAAATCCAATTTATTATTTTCAATATTCTTCCATTCCAACTCGAAAAATTTATAATATTCTTTATTATGAAAATTGCTTATGTTTGCCAAGAAAAGCAACAAAATATAAAGAATTATTATATCGTAATTTAAAGAAATAAATTTCCAAGAGACTACCTATCCTTAGTGTAAGGATAAAAAGATATGCTGAACTTATACGAAAAAAAGTATAAGAAATAAGAGATAAAAAGCTCTTATGATAACAAATTGAAATCCGGCAAAACTTCCCTTTCTTCTCTTTTCCCCAAGCCGCTTTTGCTGGCTTTTGAAGTCGGATACCATGCACTGCCAAATGTCTATGCTGTTGATATGACTTCTTGGACAGATTTCAAGAAAATCATTTCTCAGCTTAAAACTGAGGCCGTCCGAGCAAAATTTGATACAATTGTTATTGATACGATTTCTATTGCAACAGACCTTTGTGAGAAATATATTCTCAATCAGAATGATGTTAAATCCCTAAGTGAGATACCTTGGGGACAGGGCTGGTCAATGTATAAGAAAGAATTTGAACAGCCTCTGAGAGAACTTTCCCAACTTGGGTATGGTATTGTGTTTATTGCCCACTCTAAAAATGTTCCTACTGGACAGAAAGATAGTGATGGAAACGCAATTTCTAAAGTTTATCCCGACATTAATAAGACTGGCCTTAACGCCGCAAATCGTCTTGTTGATGTTATTGGTTATTTGTCTACCGAATGGGATGAAAATGGGAATAATACTCGATGGTTGTATACTCGCGAAACTCCAACCGTATTCGCGGGAGCGAGATATAAATACATTGCCCCGAAAATTCCGCTTGGGTATAATGAACTTGTTAATGCTATTGCAGATGCTATTGAGCAAGAAGTCCAACATGGTGCTCAAACCACAGATAAAACCGATATGAGTTATCTTTCTCGTCAAAATTACAATGATGTGATGGACGAGGCCAAACAACTTTGGATTAAGTTGACAGCCGGCAACCAAGAAAATGCTATTAAGATTAGAACTAAAATCGCAGAAGTTTTTGGCAAAGATATGAAACTCTCTGAAGCCAAAGAGGATGAAACAGATAAGCTTCAACAGATTGTCGATTTTATGAAAATTATGTAATGATAGGAGGGAAGGTAGTATATCAAATATATTGCCTTCTCTTTTATTATAAGGAGAATTAAATGGATTATAAAGGTTATAAAATTTGGACACCTACTACAGATGAACTTGCAGATTTCTACGGGCCGGGCTTTTATCCGGATTTTGAAAAATTAAATGAGAATGAGTATTTAATTGTTGAAGATGAAAATGGAGAAGCTATTGATTATTACCTGAAACACTGCGGGAAGTTGGAGAAAGTTAAGTATCCAATTTTGGAAAGCGAGTTCGGCGGACGAATTAGTCCAAGAAATGCTCAATAGTTTTGTGCGTGGGATTTGGTGAAAAGGAAAGATATTCCGATTAAGTTAATTACAGGTCGTTTCGGTAGTGGTAAAAGCCTCTGTATGATTGCTGGAGCACTTGAAGCATTACAAAAAGGACATTTTGAAAAAATTGTTTTTGTAAGAAATAATGTCCAAGTTAAAGATACGGAAAGCCTAGGAGCATTGCCGGGAGACCTATATTCGAAGACCTTAAACTGGGCACTTCCATTTTGCGACCATTGTGGCGGAATTGAGGGTATGAATTATCTTATTGAAGAAGGTAAACTTGAAACTATTCCCCTCGCTTTTCTTCGTGGGCGAAGTCTGCGAAATGCGATTATCTATTCCATGGAAAGTGAAAACTTGACTAAAGAACATATTCAATTACTTATGGGTCGAGTCGATGAAGGTTCGGAGCTTTGGCTTGATGGTGATATTAAACAACGCGATAAAGTAGCATTTGAAAAATCTCAAGGTCTTGAAACTATGATTGAACGGCTTGCTGGCAATAAGTATTTTGGTTATGTTCATCTCTTAAAATCTGAACGTTCTCCTGTTGCTCAATTGGCTGATTTATTAGATTAATTTATGGTTTACATTGCGGGAAAATCGATTTTTATGGTTGGCCCGCAATGTAAACTTGACTTTTATTATAGAGTGTGATATAATATAATAAAAGGAAGTGAGATAATGAATCAAACATATGTGTGTTTTAAGTGCAGAAAACCTTTGACAGAAGATTTTTATTCTTTGGTAAATTGGGAAACTACCACTCGCAGACAGGTCAGATATTGTAAAGAATGTTTTGACGATAAATTAAAACGAGAGAAAATGCTCACCGTATGTAAATGCGGGCAGAAAGTTGATATAGACCAACCCGGTATATTTTATTTTTATCAAAAGCAACTTTATCATGAAGATTGTGAAAAACTAACAGGTCAACCGCAAATTCCTAGTAGTGAACCTCAAAAAGTTAATTTTCCCGCAAAACAAGCAGAAAAAACGCCGAAGTCTGTTAAATGTTTTTTCTGTGGAGATTTGGTGTCAAATGATATTCGAGTAAACTGGATGAATCGTTGGTATCATCCGGGTTGTCTTGCGATTGAAAAACAAAAACGAGAAAATCGAACTGTTGTATGCTATGGGTGCGGTGGGAACGTTAAAGTTGAAGACCGAATTCTTGAAAATGGAAAGAGTTTTCATCCTAATTGCTATGAAGAATTTCAAAAACAAAAACAAGCAAAAAGTGTAAAATGCCACATGTGTGGAGAGTAGGTTCTGGTAAGTGAAAGAGTAGCAGATGACCAAGGTTTTTGGTATCATCCTGATTGTTTGGATTTACAACTTAAACGAACAGAGCTTTTAAATTATATTTGTATGCTTTTTGGTTTAAAAAAACCCGGTCCTGTTGTATTCACACAACTTAAACGTTTTACTCAAAATTTAGGTTATACCTATGATGGTATTCTGAAAGCATTGAAATATCATTATGAAATTTAGCATGGAGATAAAGAGAAAGCAAACGAAGCAATTGGTATTGTTCCGTATATCTATGATGAAAGTATGAATTATTGGAACTTCATTAAGACCAAGCAAAAACAAATCGTCAATGAAATCGAACCAACACTCCACCCACCAAAGATTCAAATAACAATTCAATCTGATAAACCAAAACGGGCGAAAGAAAAATATAACTTCGATGACCTACTTTAAGAAAAGGAGGGGAATTAATGGTCGTTGATGAACAAATAATTCTCCAAATTTTTGGAGGGATTTTAAAAAAACCCTCGATATTAACTGAAACTGATGTTTATCGATTAGATACTACAGATTTTTATACTCATTTTCAAAAAATTCTTTTTGCGTCTTTAGCAAATATGGTAGGTAATGGTTTACAAAAAATCACAGTTGCCGACGTAGATACTTATCTTCAACAACATGGAGAAGCCTATCAAACATTTACCAAGAATAACGGAATTGAATATCTTCAAGATGCGGAAGAATTAAGTGATATCGATAATTTTGAATATTATTATAAAAAATTAAAAAAATTTAATGCTATCCGAGACCTTCAAAAAATGGGATATGATACTTCTTCAATTTATCCCGAGAAAGATATGTTAGATGAGAAAGATTATGCATTGCGGGAAAAATTTGAGGATTTGGACATTACTCAGATTTTTGAAAGTGTTAAAACAAAGATAGCAATTGTTGAAGAAAAATATGCTTGCTCGGAGACCGAGACAAGTTTAATTAATAAAAATGTTAGAGAATTACTTAGAGATTTAAAAGAAAAGCCGGAAGTCGGTGCTCCATTACAAGGGGAAATTTTTAATACAGTAGTAAGAGGAGCAAGATTGGGAAAATTTTACCTAATGTCAGCCGGGTCGGGAACGGGCAAAAGTCGTACAATGGTAGGTAATGCGAGTTATATTGCTTACCCAATCCGATATGATAGTAAACGCGGAGAATGGATAAATACTGGAGCTTGTGAAAAAGTCATGTATATTGGGTCAGAGCAAAAAATGGATGAAATCCAAACAATGATTATTGCCTACTTGACTGATATTAATGAAGAAAAAATTCTCTATGGAACCTACAATGCGGACGAGGCACATCGAATTGAAATTGCTACAGAAATTATGGACATTTATTCTGATAATTTCATTTTTACCCGGTTGCCAGAATCAAACCTTGCTCAGGTTAAATCTCATGTGCGAATGAATGTTTTAAGTAATCATGTAAATTATGTATTTTATGATTACATTTTCGCAACTCCGAGTCTATTAAATGAATTTAGAGATTTAGCAATTCGGCCAGATGTAGCTCTTAGAATGCTGTCAACTTTGTTGAAAGACTTGTCCGCGGAACTAAATATATTTATCATGTCCGCGACACAGATAACGGGCAAAATGGAATTTAAGTTGGGGTATATTCGTAATGAAAATATGCTTCGAGATTCTAAATCAATTCCTGATAAAGCAGACATTTGTTTTATTCGAGCAAGAATATTACCGGAAGAAATGGAATTGATTGGCCCGCTGTGTGAACGAATTGGGAGAGTTCCTAATCAAGTGAGTGATGTATATAAAGTTCGTCGAGGAAAATATGTAGATGTAAGAATTTGGCATTCGGTTGATTTGGGAACTTGCCGAACTGAAGATTTGTTTATCACAGATGCCAATTTATCTGAAGTTAATGGATTTGTGCCGAAGTATTTGGTGCTAGACTATGGCGATGACATTCATCAGAAAATTGATGAATTTCTTGATTTATTTAATAATGGAGAAGCGACTTCTGCTCAGATTGAACAGCCGGATTACACTGCGGGCGAGCTAGAAGTTGAAAGTGGACCAACAAAAAAGTTCGATAATTTGTTAGATTTTTAAGGAGAAATTTAAATGAAAATTGATTTAAAGAAACTTCAATTTAGTTTAACTCCTGAACAAATTATCAACTTGGTTCAGGCTCTTGGTGCGGACAGGTATATTGAAAAATCGGATTTGATTATCTTTCCGACCATTTGTCATAATGAAGATGTGTCTGATGCAAGCATGAAACTTTATTATTATAAAAATGACTATAGGTTTCATTGTTATACAGAGTGTTCAGATACATTTAACATTTATGAATTGATTAATCGTGTTTTTTCATTAAAGCAATCGGAAGTTAGCTTTTCGCAAATATTGGAATGGTTAACTAACCAGCTTTCGCTTGATGGCGATGGATATATATTAGAAGAAGATAAATATATCTCTCATCGTCAAAAATATATTAAGAAGATTAGAACTACTGACATCCCGCATTATTCTCCAGAATTGATAAATATTTTCACTAAGATTTATCCAACTGAATGGATTCAAGAAGGAATTTCTGAAAAATCAATGGATAAATTTAATATACGATATTCAATCAATCAAAATAAAATTATTATTCCACACTATGATATTGATGGAAATTTGATTGGTATTCGTGGGCGAGCATTAAATCAATTTGATATTGATAATTTTGGTAAGTATATGCCTGTGAAAATTGAGGATAAATTATATGCCCATCCGTTATCTCAAAATTTATATGGATTAAATTTTAGTAAAGATTATATCAAAGAAAAAAGAATAGCTTATCTCTTTGAAGGAGAGAAGAGCGCATTGCTGTATGACACATATTATCCACAAAATCTTTCGTCCGCAGTGTGTGGTTCTAACTTCAATAAGGTTCAACTCGACTTACTTCTCAAAAATTGTCATCCATATGAAATTGTAATTTGTTTTGATAAAGAATATGATACCGCGGGCGGGCGAGATGGAGATTTGTATTTTAATAAATTAATGAATATTGCTAAAAAATATTCTCAATATGTAAATATTTCCTTTGTATTTGATAGAGATAATCTCTTAGATAAAAAAGATAGTCCAATAGACAAGGGAAAGGAAATTTTTGAACAATTAGTAAAAAATAGAGTAAAGACATGGTAGGTGTTATAATGAAATATGTTCAAAAAATTCCAAATATTCATAGCGACTATCTTAACCAGTTGCTTAGAATAAAGTATGGAATTAAAGATGTTAATAAATTTTTACATCCAATAAAAGATTATGAATTAGATAGCGAAAAATTAGATAATTGCGGGGAAGCGGTCAAGTTTATTTATGAGAATTTAGATAAACGATTTGGTTTGATTGTTGATAGTGATATGGATGGGTATTGTTCATCGGCAATTATTTATAATTATCTTAAGCGAATAAATCCAATGATTGATATTACCTATTATCTTCATAGCGGGAAACAGCATGGATTAGAGGATATGATAGATATTATTGATACTTCATTGGATATTATCATCTTGCCAGATGCGGGAAGCAATGACGATGAATTTTGTGAAAGATTGGGTAAAGAATATAACATTAAAACCTGTATTCTTGACCATCACCACAGTGATACGCCCGCCTCATAGTTCTCACTCCGAGTGAATAATTAGCTTTCTCCCGAATATCAAAATAAAACATTGTCTGGTGCTGGTGTTGTTTATAAATTCTGCCAATTATTTGATAGATATTATAATTATAATTATGCCGATGATTTTCTTGATTTGACCGCAATGGCAATTATTGGCGATATGATGGATTTGAATGAACTTGAAACAAGATATATCGTTGAGCAAGGATTGGCTAACGTTAAAAATTTATTCTTAATATACCTTATTGAAAAACAAAGTTATTCACTTGGTGAAGGTCCTCTGACACCAACAAAAATTTCATTCTATATTGTTCCTTTAGTTAATGCATTAATTCGCGTGGGCACCGACCAAGAGAAAGAAATTATGTTTGAAGCATTTATCAATGGAGAGAAAATGGTTCCTTCAACTAAACGCGGAGCAAAAGGAAAAGAAGAATCAGTATGCGAGCAGGCTGTCCGAAATTGTGTTAATGCGAGAAATAGACAAAATCGAGCAAAAGAAAAAGCCTCCGATACAATTGATCTGATTATTTGTAAAGAAGGGTTGGATGAAAATAAAATTTTAACGATTGTTATTGAAGATAATACAATTGATACAACGTTAACGGGCTTGTTAGCTATGTAGACGGCATAGAAGTATAAACGACCGACGTTAATTATGCGAGAAGTTAGTGATGGGGGAAATAAGTTTTATAGAGGGTCTGGGAGGGGACTTGATAGCACTGCTTTAGATGATTTTCGACAATTTCTAATTAACAGTGGATTAGTTGAATGGGCAGAAGGCCATGCTAGTGCGTTCGGAATCTCAATTCCCGTATCCAATTTAACCAAATTAAATGACTATGCTAATATCCAACTCGCAAATGTCGAATTTAATGAAAATATCTATGAAGTAGATTTTATCGAAGATGCTTCAACATCATTTAATAGTCTTATTAATGAAATTGGCCGCGCAGAAAAAATTTGGGGTAAGTCAGTTGAAGAACCTTATATCGTTATTGAAGGAATTACATTGCGGACCGACCAACTTCAACTTATGGGAACTAATAAAGATACTGTAAAATGGCAACTTAATGGGGTCTCATTCATTAAGTTTAAGGATTTAGATTTTATTGAAACCATACAAAATTTGCGTGCTGATGAAAGTATTACCGTTTTAGGTCGTGCAAATATCAACAGATACATGGGAAATGAAATGCCCTAGTTCTTTGTGTTAGATTATAATGTTAATAAATCAATATTTGATTTCTAAGAAATAAAAGTCGAGTAATTTTACTTGACTTTTTTCTTATATTATGGTATAATAAATATAGAAAAAGTAAGAAAGGGAGGAATTGTGATGGATATAAAAAATGTTCCTCGGAGCGAAACACACTCGCATAGTTTTTATTCAAATATTAGGCTTTTGGATAGTATAAATCGTCCAAAAGATATGATTCTTACAGCATATAAACTCGGGTTATCTGGTATTGCTTTAACTGACCATGAGGCACTTTGTGGAGCAGTTGAATGGTTGGAATTGGAGAAAGAATTAAAAGAAAAAGAACAAATTCCTCAAGATTTTAAATGTATGTTGGGTAATGAGATTTATCTAACCGATACACGAGATAAGGGGCAAAAATATTATCACTTTATCTTGATTGCAAAAGATACGATTGGATTTCGTCAGTTAGCAAAGTTGTCTAGCCAAAGTTGGTATAATTCCTATTTTGATAGAGGTATGGAAAGAGTTCCGACTTTGAAAACTGAACTTTCCGCAGTTATTGAAGAAAACAAAGGCCACGTAATGGCCTCAAATGCTTGTATCGGTGGACAACTCGGGCAATTAATTCTGACCTTAAATAAGGCAGAAAAGAAAAAAGATGAGAATGAAATTTACCAATGTAAAAGTGAAATTGATAAATTTCTTAAATATTGTTTAAATCTTTTTGGCGAAGATTTTTATATTGAGGTTGCTCCGGGCTTAAGTAAAGACCAACGAATTGTAAGTAAACGAATTAAAGATATTGCGAAAGCATATAATATTAAAATGATTTTTGCTTGTGATGCTCATTATCTCACAAAAAAAGAGCGTCCAGTCCATAAGGCATATCTTAATTCAAAAGAAGGCGACCGCGAAGTCGATGATTTTTATGCTTTTTCGCATTTGATGGATAATATTGAGGCAAAAGAAAATTTACCTGATTATACAGATGAAGAATTTATTCAAATGTGCAATCATACGATGGAGATTAGAAATAAGGTTGAACAATATGATATTTTTCATCAGCCAATTATTCCTTATGTTCAAGTAAAAGATTATCCTAAAACATTATCTTATTTTGATAATGATTCAACTTTAAAAAATAAATTAATAAAT
>ERZ1034873.523-NODE-523-length-20046-cov-5.422190_pt1 | contig 20046 bp, 21 predicted proteins | sample MGYA00520689_ERZ1034873 | MGnify/ENA primary metagenome ERZ1034873 (study PRJEB33766, sample SAMN09781722) | gut metagenome | biome: gut microbiome | host: Homo sapiens | place: Madagascar | study: EMG produced TPA metagenomics assembly of the PRJNA485056 data set...
CCCCGACTTTTCCTGTACTTCTTGCATATCCGTCTGCTGCATGGGACGCTCCCTGCTCGTGGGAGGTCAGCACATGACGTATCTCATTCCTATGCTTATATAATTCATCATATACATTTAAAATCGCTCCACCCGGATATCCGAATACGGTATCCACGCCCTGCTCTTTTAAACACTCTATTACTATCTCTGCACCTGTTAAAAGCATGCTTTCTTCCTCTCTTTCTAATCCCTGTAGCCGTTTTCTTAATGCTTTGGCACTTCTAAAATCGCACCACGGTTACCGGATGTTACCATAGAAGCATAACGTGACAGGTATCCTTCCGTTACCTTCGGCTCTCTTGGCTGCCATTTTGCCTTTCTGGCTGCAAGTTCTTCATCGGATACTGCAAGCTCTAAGGTAAGTGCCGGGATGTTGATCTTGATCAGATCTCCCTCTTCTACGAATGCGATCGGGCCACCGACCGCTGCTTCCGGTGATACATGACCGATGGATGCGCCACGGCTTGCACCGGAGAAACGTCCATCTGTGATCAGTGCAACTGAAGATCCGAGTCCCATACCTGCGATCGCAGAAGTCGGGTTTAACATTTCACGCATACCAGGACCTCCCTTTGGTCCTTCATAACGGATGACTACGACATCACCTGCTACGATCTTACCGCCCTTGATCGCAGCGATCGCATCTTCTTCACAGTCAAAGACACGTGCCGGGCCTTCGTGTACCATCATCTCATCTACAACTGCGGAACGTTTTACGACACTGCCGTCCGGAGCAAGGTTACCACTTAATACGGCAAGACCACCGGTCGTACTGTATGGATTGTCAAGCGGACGGATGACTTCCGGATTCTTATTGACTGCGCCTGCGATATTCTCGCCTACGGTCTTACCGGTTACAGTCATACAGTCGGTATGTAACAGTCCGGCGTCTGCGAGTTCCTTCATGACCGCATATACACCACCGGCTTCATTTAAGTCTTCCATATAAGTCGGACCTGCCGGTGCAAGGTGGCAGAGGTTCGGTGTCTTTTCACTGATACCGTTTGCAAAAGAAATATCAAAGTCAAAGCCGACCTCATGTGCGATTGCCGGAAGGTGCAGCATACTGTTGGTAGAACAGCCAAGTGCCATATCAACGGTCAGTGCATTTAAGATTGCATCCTTTGTCATAATATCTCTTGGACGGATGTTCTTGCGGTACATATCCATAACTGCCATACCGGCATGTTTTGCAAGCTTGATACGTTCGGAATATACAGCAGGAATCGTTCCATTTCCCCGTAACCCCATACCGAGTGCCTCTGTCAGGCAGTTCATGGAATTGGCTGTGTACATACCGGAACAGGAACCGCAGGTCGGACATACCTTTTCCTCATATTCTCTTACATCCTCTTCTGTCATGGTGCCTGCTGCATAAGAACCAACTGCCTCAAACATCGAAGAAAGACTTCTCTTCTTGCCCTGTACATGACCTGCTAACATCGGACCGCCGGATACAAATACGGTTGGCACATTTAATCTGGCTGCTGCCATCAAAAGTCCCGGTACGTTCTTATCACAGTTCGGTACCATGACTAATGCATCAAACTGATGTGCGGTTGCCATACACTCGGTAGAATCTGCGATCAGATCTCTGGTCACAAGGGAATACTTCATTCCGACATGTCCCATTGCAATACCGTCACAGACTGCGATTGCAGGGAATACAACCGGAACACCGCCTGCTTCTGCAACACCAAGCTTTACAGCATTTACTATTTTATCCAGGTTCATATGACCCGGTACGATCTCATTGTAGGAGCTGACAATACCAACCATTGGCTTTTTCATCTCTTCTTCGGTAAAGCCAAGTGCATTAAACAGACTTCTGTGTGGTGCCTGCTGCATACCACTTTTTACATTATCACTCTTCATAATTGATTCTCCTTTATCAAAAACTGTCTTATGATGCTATCTTACACTCTTTCCGCAATTAAGTCACCCATTTTTTTACATCCGACCTGTGTAAAGGCAGCTTTTTTGTCTTCTTCCTGCGGCATAATGTCAACAGTACGGTAATTATCCTTTAATACCTGTTTTACGGCTGCTTCGACTGCATCTGCCTCTTTGTCAAGGTCAAAGGAATAACGTAACATCATTGCGGCACTTAAGATCGTTGCGATCGGGTTCGCAATATCCCTGCCTGCAATATCCGGTGCAGAACCGTGACTTGGCTCATAAAGTCCGGACTTGGTATCATTCATACTTGCAGAAGAAAGCATTCCGATCGAACCGGTTACCATACTTGCTTCATCGGATAAGATATCACCGAACATATTCTCTGTCAGAATAACATCGAACTGCTTTGGATCACGTACTAACTGCATTGCACAGTTATCTACTAACATATGCTCATAAGAAACTTCCGGATAATCCTTTGCCACCTCTTCTACAACTTTTCTCCATAATCTTGAGGAATCTAACACATTTGCCTTATCGACACTGGTGACCTTCTTACGTCTCTTCATTGCGATATCAAATCCCTTTTTCGCAATACGGCGGATTTCTTCTTCGCTATAGGTCAGTGTATCGGTTGCTGTCATCACACCGTTTACTTCCTTTGTCTCACGCGCACCGAAGTAAAGTCCACCGGTCAGCTCACGCATGATCACCATATCGAACCCGTCTCCGATCACTTCATCACGAAGCGGACATGCTGCCTTTAACTCTTCGTATAAGTAAGCCGGTCTTAAGTTTGCAAAAAGATTTAATGACTTACGAAGCTTTAAAAGTCCTGCCTCCGGTCTTAACGATGGCTCTAACTTATACCAAGGGGATGTACTTGTATTTCCGCCAATCGAGCCCATCAGCACTGCATCGGCTGCCTTTGCCTGCCCGATCGCTTCATCGGTAAGCGGTACTCCTGTTGCATCAATGGAACATCCGCCCATTAAAATCTCTTCATATTCAAATGTATGTCCAAACTTTTTACCAACCTGATCTAAGACCTTTTTTGCCTCTGTTACGATCTCCGGTCCGATTCCGTCTCCTGAAATAACTCCTACATGATAATTCATATTCCTGCTTCCTCTCTTTTCGTTCATTTGGATTTCACCCCATTGCATATATCTTATAGTATTTATCTTAAGATTTCAACTGCACCGGCTATTTTAGTTTTGTATGCTGCATATAACCTATGGTTATACCATTATTTTCTTGCATGATTCTACGTTATCAAAATAATGTGTGCCTGTCGGATTGCTGGATCGAATCCTATAGAGGAATTTCCTATACAGCAAAAAAGGCAGCCTGCATCCGCAGACTGCCCGACGATCCGGTTTTTAGATCCTATTTGTTTTTGCTTTCTTTTTTCGATTCCTTCTCTGTAGCGGCTGCTGCCTCTTCCGGCTTCTCAACTGCTGCAACTGCTTCTCTCTGCATTGGAATACGACAGTTTCTGTTATTACCGAATTCTACGATCAGTGTATCCTCGTCAATATCAATGACCATTCCGTAGAATCCGCTTGTTGTCAATACGGTATCACCGATTGCAAGTTCAGATAACATTGCATTCTTCTTCTTTGCCTCTTTCTGCTGTGGGCGAATCATAAAGAAATACATAAATGCAAATAAAATTACGAGCCAGATTACCATTCCGCCCCATGCACCTGATGTGCTTGTTGCTAAAATATTCATATTCATCCTCATTTCCGCGCATATTTTTTTGACAGACCTATGACGCATGCGCTCATCATAGTCTGTGAAAGCTCACTTAGAACATTGTACACAAAAGCTTCCGCTCCGACAAGTCCTTTTCCTATTATTTCATGGATTTTTTAGAATTTACTTTTCTGCCTTTTCCCGTTCAATCTGACCCATGCGGTACAGCTTGTCTGCCTTATACTCCTGAAACCGTCCGGCATCAAGTGCATCACGGATCTCTTCCATCATGGTGTTATAGAAGTAGAGATTGTGCAGGACACAAAGACGCATGCCAAGCATCTCCTTTGCCTTTAACAGATGACGCACATATGCTCTGCTGTATCTGCGGCAGGTCGGACACTGGCAGCCCTCTTCGATCGGGCGCATATCCTTTTCATACTTCTGGTTAAACAGATTGATTTTACCCTGATTCGTATACAGATGTCCATGCCGTCCGTTTCTGGTCGGATAGACGCAGTCAAAAAAGTCTACACCACGCTCTACTGCCTCTAAGATATTCGCAGGCGTACCAACCCCCATCAGATACGTCGGCTTATTCACCGGAAGATATGGAACTGTTTCTTCTATAATATGATACATCTCTTCGTGTGTCTCACCAACTGCAAGTCCGCCGATCGCATATCCGTCTAAGTCAAATTCCGAAATACGCTTTGCATGATCGATACGGATGTCCTTAAAAATTGCGCCCTGGTTGATGCCAAATAACATCTGCTTTTTATTGATCGTATCCTCTAAGCTGTTTAAGCGGCTCATCTCGCGCTTGCAGCGTTCTAACCATCTTGTCGTGCGGGCAACCGATGCCTCTACGTAGCTTCGCTCTGCCACACTGCTCGGACATTCATCAAACGCCATTGCGATCGTAGAGCCGAGATTCGACTGGATCTGCATACTTTCTTCCGGTCCCATAAAGATCTTTGCACCATCTACATGTGAATGGAAATATACACCCTCTTCCTTGATCTTACGCAGTCCTGCAAGGGAAAACACCTGAAATCCGCCGGAATCGGTAAGGATCGGCTTGTCCCACACCATAAACTTATGCAGTCCGCCCAGCTCCTTGATCAGCTTATCACCCGGTCTTACGTGCAGATGATAGGTGTTCGACAGTTCCACCTGTGTCTTGATCTGCTCAAGATCCTCGGTAGAAACCGCACCCTTGATCGCTGCAACCGTACCAACATTCATAAATACCGGAGTCTGTATATCGCCATGCACCGTGTGAAACACACCGCGCTTTGCTCTTCCTTCCTGTTTTAATAATTCGTACATGCTCTTATCTCCTATGTTCTGTTTTGCCATCAGCCTGTCTGCCGTGACAACCGCTATTCTATCACAAAACAACTGCTGCTTCAATGAAAACAATCGCGAAAATCCGGTGTGTTTTCACAACTAATTGTTGTGAAGCCTTTGAAAATCCGATATAATGAATTCTAACGAATTCATCCGGAAGTTTCTTCGAAACTTCGTATGTGCAGAAAGCGTGCACAAAATTGATGATATAATGAGCGTAAGTGAGCAAAATGCAAATTTATTTGCATTTGACGAATGGCGAAATTATTGAGTGATAAAATCACGATATAATGTCTATAAAAAAGCAGAACAACCGCAGATCCGGTTGCGCATAGATGGAGGCAGATATGGCAGGTTCAACAATAGGAACTATTTTTAAGATCACGACATGGGGCGAATCGCACGGAAAAGGCATTGGAGTTGTGATCGATGGCTGTCCGGCAGGATTAACACTCTGTGAAGACGATATACAGCAGTACTTAAACCGCAGAAAACCGGGACAGTCTAAGTATACAACCCCGCGAAAGGAAGATGACCAGGTCGAGATCTTATCCGGTGTCTTCGAAGGACGTACCACCGGTACTCCGATCTCCCTGGTCGTTTACAACCAGAACCAGAAGTCGAAGGACTACAGTGAGATTGCATCCTACTACCGTCCGGGACATGCAGACTATACCTTCGACTGTAAGTACGGCTTCCGGGACTACCGCGGTGGCGGACGTTCCTCCGGACGTGAGACCATCGGCCGTGTTGCTGCCGGTGCGGTGGCAGCTAAGATCTTATCCCAGCTTGGGATCACATTGTTATCTTATACGAAGTCAATCGGACCGGTAAGTATTCAGGCAGAGGCGTTTGATCCTGCACAGATCAGCGAGAACGCACTTTACATGCCGGATCAAGAAGCTGCCGGGAAAGCCGCTTCCTATTTAGAACAGTGCATGGAAGATCAGAACTCCTCCGGCGGTGTCGTAGAATGTATCATCTCCGGCATGATGCCGGGAATCGGCGATCCGGTCTTTGAAAAATTAAATGCCAACCTTGCAAAGGCAGTCTGCTCGATCGGTGCAGTGAAGGGCTTTGAGATCGGTGATGGCTTTGCTGTCTCTTCCGCAACCGGTCTTGCCAACAACGATGCCTTTTATACCGATGCCGATGGTCAGGTGAAAAAACAGACGAACCATGCAGGCGGGATTCTCGGAGGCATGAGCGATGGAAGTCAGATCATACTGCGTGCTGCGATCAAGCCAACTCCTTCGATCGCAGCTACCCAGCATACCGTCAACCGGGATGGTGAAAATATCGACATCAGTATCCACGGCAGACACGATCCGATCATCGTACCACGCGCCGTTGTCGTGGTCGAATCCATGGCAGCGATCACTGTTTTAGATGCACTGCTTGTCAACATGACAGCCAGACTCGATAAGATCAAGGAATTCTACAATCGTTAATACATATGAGAACTTTCCTATACAGATTAGGGAGCAAAAGATGCTTTCAAATTTGGTAATATCTTTTGACACCCTAATCCTATCGCATCTTTGCAAGCTTGCTTGCTTTTGCTGTATAGGGGATTCCAAAGGAATTTACTATACAGCAAGAAAGCCGGGTATCTGAGACTTATAAATCTCTGGTTCCCGGCTTCTTTTATGCGTTTCTTTTTGATTCTGTTCTATGACTTTTACAATTCTTATTTCTCTGCGATCTTATGGATATAAACGCAATTCGGTTTGTCTACCTTAACCGGCTTACCTTCCATCAGGAAATGCTTTTTCTCATAATCTACCATAAAGGTTGTAATCTCATTTGTCTCGTGATTCAGACTGATGAAATGCAGATCATCCGGATAGATTCCAAGCATCTTCGGATAATCCCCACTGATCTTCGAATTACAGATCTCCGTAAGCATTCCTGTTTCCGGATCGATCTGATAGATCACAGCGGAATTCACTCCTGCATTACTGCAGAACAGATACCTGCCATCTGCGGTCACTTCCATACCGGAAGCAGCACAGACATCATCATCCTTTGGTGCCATCGTCGTGATCGTCTGGATCTTCTCAAACTGCGGCTGGTCATTTATAACCTGATAGGAATATACCTCTACAATATTCAGCAGTTCATACAATATGTAAGCGAACTTGCCATTTCTGGAAAAACGGATCATATGTGGTGCAGAATCAAGTGGACCACGGATCATATCAGCCAGCTTTAGCTTTCCATGCTCATAATCAACCCGGTATACCGTTGTGTGATCAAGTCCGTTATCAACTGCACACAGGAACTTCTGGTCCGGTGTAAGCTTTACGCAGTCCACATGCGGCTTTGAGCTTCGGTCTGCAATGCTTCTGCCCATTCCCTTATGGAAAATACCGTCTGCAATCGTTCCGATGCTTCCATCCTCTGACAGATTCATCATCGTCACACGGCCATCATGGTGGCCTCCGACAAACAGATAACGGTTATTATCATCTACCTCTACATAACAGCCACGCATGCCACCGATCCACTGCTTGTTGATCGGCTTTAAATCGCCATCGGCTAAGATCGCGAATGCTTCCACACCTTCGTCTGCGATCGAATACAGAAACTTTCCGTTTTTCGATACGATCAGATCCGACGGATTGTTGATAGGAATTACCTTACGTTCCTTCATACCACCGGTCTGAAGATCCAAATCATACAGATGGATACCCACGCTGTTTTCATGTGTATAAGTTCCTACATACGCCACATATCTTCCCTTCATCGCTATTCCTCCTGTTCGCTTCTCCGTAAAATATCATATGTTTCTAAAGGACATCCCAAATCTATATACAACACCTGCTTTGGATGCGGTGCTGATTCCATATCATTTCCTTCTTCATCTACGATCCGTTTTACTGTAACCGGAATGTTTGCGCCATCCGGCTTCATGATCTCGATCTGCTCTCCGACGGAAAACTTATTACGCTGTGTGATCTTACACATTCCCTCTTCGTTAGATCCCTCAACAATTCCAAGATACGTATATTCCTTCACATAGGTGTTATTATCGTATATCTGTGCCTCGTCTGACGGCTTTCCGAAGAAGAATCCGGTCGTAAACTGACGATAAGTACAGTTCGAAATCTGGTCTAAATACCACGGCATATTCTTACGATACTTCTCCGGTGATTCCAGATAATCATCGATCGCCTTACGGTAGGTACGTGCCACAGTTGCAACATAAAGTGCAGTCTTCATTCTTCCTTCGATTTTAAAGGAATCGATTCCTGCATCGATCAGCTCCGGAATATGTTCAATCATGCAAAGATCCTTGGAATTAAAAATATAGGTTCCACGCTCGTTCTCATATACCGGCAGATATTCACCCGGACGCTTTTCTTCTACGACCGCATATTTCCAGCGGCATGGATGTGTACATGCGCCCTGATTGGCATCTCTTCCGGTAAAATAATTACTTAACAGGCATCTTCCGGAATATGAAATACACATCGCTCCATGAATAAAGGTCTCAATCTCCATCTCTTCCGGAATATGTGCACGGATCTCTTTGATCTCTGCAAGTGACAATTCCCTGGCGGATACGACCCTGCTTGCGCCCTGATTCCACCAGAACTGATAGGTTCCGTAATTCGTATTATTTGCCTGTGTGCTGACATGACGTTCAATCTCCGGACATACCTCTTTTGCGATCATAAAGACTGCCGGATCTGCGATGATCAGTGCATCCGGGCCGATCTTCTTTAATTCTTCAAAGTATGCACGGACACCCTCTAAGTCATCATTGTGTGCAAGGATATTCGCAGTAACATAGACACGGACACCATGCTCATGTGCAAAACGGATTCCTTCTGCCATATCCTCCATCGAAAAATTCCTTGCCTTTGCACGAAGTCCATATGCTTCTCCACCAATATAAACAGCATCTGCTCCAAAAACCACAGCAACCTTAAGTACCTCTAAGCTGCTTGCCGGAACTAACAATTCCAGTTTTCTCATATCTCTTATCTCTCTTTCTGTTTCTAGTATACCACTACTTCCACGGTTTTAAAAGTCAGCGTTTTACACTTACGGTAATTCCATCTCCGATTGGGAGTACACAGGTAGACAATTCTTCCGTGTGTGTCAGTTCATACAGATATTCCCGCATACGCTTATGGATCGTGCGGTTTCTTCGCGTGACCGCAAACCGGGATTCGATAATATCTCCATCCTGTAATACATTATCCGATACCAGTACGCCGCCTTCCTTTAACAGGCGGAGGATATCCGGCATAAAATGAATGTACTGTCCCTTTGCTGCATCCATAAAAATCATGTCATACGGTGTATCTAAGGTCTTTAAAATATCTGTCGCGTCACCCTCTAACAGTGTGATCTGTTCTTCCTTTCCGGCACGCCGGAAGTTCTCTTTTGCGATTGGAATCCGTTTCTCATAATTTTCAATCGTAGTGATCTGACAGTCCACCGGATTATACTCTGCCATTAAGATTGCGGAAAATCCAACTGCCGTTCCGACCTCTAAGATCCTCGCCGGTCTTTTTAAAGAAAGCAATACTTTCAAAAAGCTCTGCATTTCCTTACGCACAATTGGCACAAGGTCACGCAAAGCTTCTTTTTCGATCTGATTTAATATCTCAGTATTACCGTTTTCTAAGGAATTGATATACGTTACAAGTCTTTCATCAACGATCATAGATAGTTTCCTCTTTACTTTTCAGAACTTTGTTCTTCAGAATTCTTTTCTGTAGATTTTTTCTCTGTGGAACTTTTTTCTGTATCCTTTTCTTTGTCTGAAGCCGCCATACACTGCATCATTTCCTTCGCAGTCATAGACGTATTCAGGGTATAGACTCCCGGGAGCAGCTTGCCATCATAAGAAGACAGCTTTAGCTGAGCCCGGAACAGATTCGCATCTGTGATCAGTCCCTTATCTTCTAAGAGTGTTGCAATCTCGTCACCAGACATTCCCTTTTCGATCTGCACGATCACATCCTTGCCCGGCTCCTTTGCCACCGGCTGCTCGGTAAATACACGATAACCAAAATCATAGGCAAAGCCACCCAGCTTGAAAAAGCCAAAAATGATCAATACAAAAACCAGAATGGAAAAGCTGATACTTACGATTTTCATAACAATTTTGCTTGTACTCATAGTAACACCCCTTGCTTATCATTCGTTTACGAATCCGACTTCAAAATCAAGTCCTTCGATCAGTCTCCAGTTGATCGTCTGGATCAGTCTGCAAAATGCGATCTCGGCGGCAAAGTACTCCTCCACAACCGGATTCCTGCGGATCTCTGTATTCTCCCGCTCTAACCGGTCCACCTCATCAAAAAGATTGACATTTCCACTGTTCTGGATCTGATAATTCTTCTTCCGGAATTCATGCACTGTATGCTCTAACTCCGGATGCTCATGAAGTGCCTTTTTTGCATTCTGGTAACGCACATATTCTTCACTTTCGCGAAGCGTCTCTAAAAATACTTCAAAAGCCTGCTCTATCCGTCTCATGAAGCACCTACACCTCCATAATAATCGGCATGATCATCGGTCTTCTCTTTGTCTCTTTCCAGACAAAATCTCCAAGAGAATCCTTGATCTCAGTCTTGATCTTGCTCCAGTCCGTGATATTTTTCTCCATACAATATTCTACTGTATCCTCTAAGACGGCCTTTGCTTCATCCATCAGGCTTTCTGCACCACGGACATAGACGAATCCACGCGATACGATATCCGGTCCTGCGACCACACGTCCGCTTCCGCTTTCTAAAGTCAGGACAACGATAATGATTCCTTCCTCTGCAAGTCTCTGACGGTCACGTAACACGATGTTTCCGACATCACCGACACCAAGTCCGTCGACCATGACATCCCCAACTGTTACATGTCCGGTCACTGCTGCGGAGTTCTCATCCAGCTCCAGCACATCACCAGAAGAAAGTAAGAAGATGTTCTCCTTTGGAATCCCAAGCTCCTGTGCGATTCCTGCCTGTGCCTTTAAGTGCTTGTACTCTCCATGTACCGGGATCGCATACTTTGGATGTACCAGGGAATAGATCAGCTTGATATCCTCCTGACATGCATGTCCGGAAACATGGACATCCTGAAAAATAACCTCTGCGCCTTTCATGGAAAGCTCATTGATCACACGGGAAACTGCCTTTTCATTTCCCGGAATCGGGTTCGAGCTGAACACGATCGTATCATTCGGCTTGATCGTAATCTTCTTATGCATACCGGATGCCATTCTCGAAAGTGCTGCCATAGATTCGCCCTGGCTTCCGGTCGTGATCAGCACCGTCTGCTCATCCGGATAATTTTTCAGCTGTTCAATATCGATCAGGGTATTGTCCGGGATCGTCAGATATCCAAGTTCGGAGGCCGTATTGATAATGTTAACCATACTGCGTCCTTCGATGACAACTTTTCTTCCATAGCGGTATGCCGTATTGATGATCTGCTGTACACGGTCTACGTTCGAGGCAAAGGTTGCAATGATAATTCTGGTATTCTTATGATCCGAGAAAATAGTATCAAATGCTTTTCCCACGGTCTTCTCTGACATAGTAAAGCCCGGTCTCTCTGCATTCGTACTGTCACACATCAGTGCAAGCACGCCCTTCTTTCCGATCTCACCAAAACGCTGTAAATCAATCGCATCTCCAAATACCGGTGTGTAATCCACCTTGAAATCTCCGGTATGGACAACGATACCTGCCGGAGAATAGATGGCAAGTGCTGCTGCATCCTGAATACTGTGGTTCGTCCTGATAAATTCCACGCGGAAACAACCAAGGTTGATATGCTGTCCGTATTTTACGACCTTACGCTTTACCTTAGAAAGCATCTTATGCTCTTCTAACTTGTGATCAATAATACCCATCGTAAGCTTTGTCGCATAGATCGGTACATTGATTTCACGTAAGACATATGGGATCGCTCCGATATGATCCTCGTGACCGTGTGTGATGAAAAATCCCTTCACCTTATCAATGTTCTCCTTCAGATATGTCACATCCGGGATGACAAGGTCGATTCCGTACATATCATCTTCCGGAAAAGACAATCCACAGTCTACCACAATGATACTGTCCTCATACTCAAAGGCAGTGATATTCATACCGATCTGCTCTAAACCACCAAGTGGAATGATTTTTAATTTTGAATTTGTCGCTTTTTCTTTTTCTTTCTTCAAATCTGCTCCTCCTGTTCTTCTATTTACCGTACTCTGCATGCGAATGATCCGTGTTCATGCCAAAAAGACAAGAAACCCGCCAAGCGCGTCTCTCACATTGTTGGAATGCTCCACATCTTATTCATTCATAACTTACTAAAACTGAATATCCACGTCCTCTAAAAGTTCTGCAAAAACCTTTGCAATGGCTTCTAACTCTCTGTCATCCTCTACCATCTCATAGGCAGCATCCGAATCTGTTCCGCCCGGGATCTCCTTTAACACAAATGCGTCGGAATCTCCTTCTTCATCGACCGTTACCATCAGATAATTCACATTTCCAATCGTTGTCTGTTCTACCACATAAAACTCGACACGTTCATCCGTATCCGGATCTATGAATTCTACTTTTTCCATGTAATCTCCATTCTGTTTTTTGATGCGTTCTCTCCCGTCTGAATACCAGACCCTTACGCATGCATCTTATTTAACGACTGCATGAATCAAGATACCCCTGTAAAATAAATACAGCAGCTATCTTATCCACATAATTTTTGCGATCTTCTCTTCTTATGGATGCTTCCATCATCGCCTTGTCTGCGGCAACAGTGGTCAGACGTTCATCCCAGAGAACCACCTCTAAGCCTGTACGTCTCTCTAACATCGCTTTAAACTCCAGTGTCTTTTCACAGCGTTCACCCTCGGAATTATTCATATTCTTCGGATAACCCAAAACAATCTTCTCAACCTGATATTCTGCAATCAGCTCTTCAATACGCGCCAGTGTCTGCCGCAGCTTTCCCTCTGATTTCCTGCGAATAATCTCAACGCCCTGTGCAGTGATCAGCAATTCGTCACTCACAGCAACACCAACGGTTTTTGAGCCGAAATCAAGTCCTATAATCCGCATAATGTCTCCTACTTCCAGGAATTGTTCCTGATATATTCCTTCAGGATCTCTTCCACGAGCTCATCACGTTCTACCTTCATAATCAGTGTTCTGGCATTATTATGGCTGGTGATATATGTCGGATCTCCAGACATAATGTATCCAACGATCTGATTGACCGGATTGTATCCTTTTTCGGAAAGTGCCTGGTATACAATGGCAAGTACATCCTTTACCTGGATCTCCGGTTCTTTTTCAACTTTAAAATATTGTGTATGATTTATGTTCTGCATTTTGTCACGCCCTTATTTTTGCTCTTTTGTTCTTTTGAATGAAAAAGCATCGCTGATCTTATTCTAATATAAATTGAATCAAAATTCAACCATAAGATATATTTCCCCGGTAAGACATTGTGAAATCTTTCCGCGGACAAATGTGTTTGCTTTTTCTGCTGCTTGATTTTCCGGTACTTTCACCGCTATTTTTACATATTCCTTCGTATAACCTGTCAGATAAGTTTCTCCCTCATATTCGAAGGTTTCTTCTAATAATGCGGTGACTTCCTTTCCGACATAATACTCGCGGAACTCTTTGGACATCTGCTGTTCTAACTCGATAAGCCTTGCACTACGCGTTGTCTTTACCTGCTCCGGCACCTGATCCTTCATCACTGCCGCCTTTGTTCCCTGCCGCTTGGAATATTTAAAAATATGCATCTCATAGAAATGGATACGCTCTAAAAATTCCTTCGTTGTTTCAAATTCTTCCTCCGTCTCTCCCGGGAATCCCACGATCACATCGGTTGTGATCGCCGGATGTTCGTAATACCTGCGAAGCAGCTCACACTTTGCTACATAAGACGTTGTATCATAACGCCGGTTCATTCGCGCTAAGGTTGCATCGCAGCCGCTTTGCAGGGACAGATGGAAATGTGGACACAGCTTCGGCAGCTTTGCGATCTCAGCTACGAATTCTTCGGTAATGATATTCGGTTCTAAGGAACCTAACCGGATCCGCTCAATGCCATCGATCTTATGCACCTCTTGGATCAGATGAAGCAGGTTGTCCTCCCTGTCAATTCCAAAGGAACTGAGATGGATACCGGTCAGCACAATCTCATGATAACCGTTTGCCGCAAGTGTGGTCACTTCCTTTACCACATCCTCTGTATGTCTGCTGCGCACCCTTCCTCTGGCATATGGGATAATACAGTAGCTGCAGAACTGGTTGCATCCATCCTGTACCTTCAGGAAAGCTCTGGTATGCTCCGCTGTTTTTTCTAACTGCATTTCCTCGTATTCTTCATGTGCCTTGTTGATATTTTTCACATTCATTTTTTCCGTCCGGTCCGCCTCGTATTTTGCAAGGATATCTACCAGCTCATGCTTTTTATTATTCCCGATAATGATGTCGATCGATTCATCTGCCTTTGCCTGCTCCGGTGATGTCTGCACATAACAGCCTGCCGCAACCACGATACTTTCCGGATTCTCCTTCTTGGCACGATGAAGCATCTGGCGTGATTTCCGGTCTGCCATGTTCGTCACCGAACAGGTATTTATAATATAAACATCTGCATATTCCGTAAACGGAACGATCTCATAACCAGCCTTCTCTAAGAGCTGCTGCATCGCCTCAGTTTCGTATGCATTTACTTTACATCCCAAATTGTGTAATGCCGCTTTTTTACTCAACTTTTTTTCCTTTCTTCTGGTTGACTTTTCCATTAAAAAACGTTACTATTAAGTAAGAAAATTTATAGTAACCAAGGAGGTCTCTATATGAAAACAGTTCAAATTTCTTTAAATTCAATTGACAAGGTAAAAGCATTCGTTAATGCTATCACACAGTTCGAATTTGATTTCGATTTAATCTCTGGCAGATATGTTATTGATGCAAAGTCCATCATGGGTATCTTCAGTTTAGACCTGTCAAAGCCAATCGATTTAGCAATTCATGCTGAGTCTAACATGGATGAAATTTTAGAAGCATTAAAGCCTTACCTTGTATAGTTACTGTATCAAGGGGGTATAAAGGATTACACCGATGTGTAATCCTTTTTTCTTTGCCCAAATATTTCTTCTTACTCTGCTTCCGCCCAGATCACTTCTACGGAATCAATTGCTTCTTTCATCAGTTCATCGATCTTCTCTGCAAGCTTTGTCTCAGAACGCTTGATCACCTTAAGGCTTGGCTTGGTAACCGGATGCTTTGCGACAAAGATCGTACAACAGTCTTCAAACGGCTGGATCGATGTCTCATATGTCTCGATCTTCTCTGAAATATCAACGATCTCCTGCTTATCCATTCCAATAAGCGGACGGTATACCGGAAGTTCACATACTTCATTTGTAACGGCAAGTGACTGCATGGTCTGGCTTGCAACCTGTCCGATACTCTCTCCGGTAACCAGTCCGAGACACTTTGATTCATTTGCAAAGTGCTCTGCAATCTTCATCATATACCGGCGCATAATGATCGTTAATTCCTCGTGTGGGCACTGCTCATAGATATAGAGCTGGATATCGGTAAAGTTTACCACATTTAACTTGATCGGTCCGCTGTAACGCGCAACGATCTTCGCAAGATCTACGACTTTCTGTTTTGCACGTTCACTGGTATATGGCGGTGCATGGAAGTAAGTTGCTTCGATCGTAACGCCACGTTTTGCGATCATATAGCCTGCAACCGGACTGTCAATTCCGCCGGATAATAATAACATTGCCTTTCCGTTTGATCCTACCGGCATTCCACCCGGTCCCGGGATCTCTTCGGAATAGATATTGATCTGGTTACGGATCTCAATGGATACAACGACATCCGGATGATGTACGTCTACGGACATCTCCGGGAAAGCATCTAAGATCTTCTCTCCCATTGCCGCATTGATCTCCATGGAATCCATCGGATAATTTTTTCTGGCTCTTCTTGCATTCACTTTAAAAGTCAGATGCTTATCTTCGTATGCATGGTCTAAGTAAGCAATCACATCTTCTGCGAGCTTATCAAAGCCCTCGTCCTCTACCAAAACAACCGGGCAGAAACCTACCACACCAAACACGCGGCTTAATGCCTCGATCGTCTCATCATAATCATAATCCCCGGAAAGCACTTCTGCATAAATACGTCCCTGCTCCCTGCGTACATGGAACTCTCCGTCTACCGGCTTTAATGCATAATTGATCTGTTTTACCAGCATATCTTCGAAAAGGAAACGATTCTTTCCCTTAATTCCGATCTCACCATATTTGATTAAAAATGCTTTGTACATATTCTTTGTCATATTTCCTCTTTCCCATGCTTTCCCTGATCCGGAAAAGCCTGACTTATTCTTCTTAGTGTCTTGTGTAACGGCGAAGTACCGGCAGTAATTCCCGCAGTACCTCTAAGGTATAAGTGATCTCTTCCATCGTCGTATGGATACTAAAGCTGAAACGGACTGTGGAATCTAAAAGCTCCTGTTTTACACCAATACTTTTTAAGGTACGGCTGATCGATGGCTTATTCGAAGAACATGCCGAACCTGCAGAAACATAGATTTCCTTATCCTCTAAGGAATGAAGCAGTACCTCACTCCGGATGCCCGCAAAGCTTGCACTTACGACATGTGGTGCACTGTCCCTTCCTGTTTTGCCATTGACGGTCACACCCTCTAATTTTAAAAGTCCCGCAACAAGTGCTTCCTTTAATTCATACAGATGATTCACATTCGCATCAAAGTTTTCATAGATTTCTGCTGCCGCCTCGCCTAAGCCTGCAATCGCCGGTACATTCTCTGTTCCGGAACGCATTCCTTTCTGCTGTCCACCGCCAAAAAGGATCGGTTTGATCTTCGTCTTTTCTTTTACATACAAAAATCCGCTTCCCTTTGGTCCGTGGATCTTATGTCCGCTGACCGAAAGCAGATCAATACCGGTTTTCTTCGGATAGATCCGAAGCTTTCCGTAAGACTGGATCGCATCTACATGGATCAGGGTATCCGGATTTTTCTCCTTAATGATCCGGACTGCTTCTTCGATCGGCTCGATTGCACCGATTTCATTATTTACCTGCATGATAGAAACAAGGATCGTTTCCTCATCCATTGCCTCTTCTAAAGCAGAAAGGGAAATGATCCCCTCTGCATCCACCGGAAGATAAGTAACCTGGAATCCCTGTTCCTCTAAATACTGCATCGGATTTAAAACGGATGCATGTTCGATCGATGTGGTTATGATATGCATGCCGGCACGCTTATTTGCCATTGCAGTTCCGATAATCGCAAGGTTGTTCGACTCTGTTCCACCGGATGTAAAAATCAGTTCCTTCTCACTTACTTTTAACGTTTTTGCAATTTTCTTTTTCGCTTCTGTGATATACTGTTCTGCTTCCATTCCCTTGCGGTGAAGCGATGACGGATTCCCGTAGTCCACCCGCAAAAGCTCTACCATCTTATCGCAGGCACGTTTTGAGCACTGCGTGGTAGCTGAATTATCCAAATATGCTTCCATATCTCTTACTTCTTTCTATTCAAATCCTGTACGATGTGCATGTATCTGTATATACGGTATCTATCTGCTTTCCTGCTCACCGTATTCTTCTAACTGCATCATCAGAAGTGACATCGTACAGATCCCTGCCGTGTCGGTTCTTAAGATGCGCCTGCCAAGCGAGATCTCCTGCATGTTCTCTCTTGCAGCCGCGATCTCTTCTTCGGCAAATCCGCCTTCCGGTCCGATGATCACACTGACGGATCTTCCCGGGCGTACTGCCTCTAGTGCTTCTCTTGTGCCCTGCATCCCACGTGCATTCTCATACGGCACCAGACGCACCTCACATTCGCCTGCATACTGCAACGCTTCCCGATACGTCATTACATCGTGGATCCTTGGTATCATGCTCCGTTTTGACTGTTTTGCAGCACTCTCTGCGATCGCCTGCCAGCGCTTCACCTTGTTCGCTGCCTTTTTTTCATCCAGCTTCACGACACAGTACTTCATGGCAACCGGAATGATCTCATAGACACCTAACTCGACCGCCTTTTCGATCACCGTCTCCATCCGGTCTCCCTTTGGCAGTGCCTGAAAAAGAAAGATCTTCGATGGCAGCTCGGTTCCTTCTGCATCTGCGATCGTAATATCCGCCTGTACAAATTCTTCCCCGATCTCTGCAATTTTACAAAAATAATTCGTCCCGCTCTGACTGCTGATACGGATCGTCTCTCCGATCTTCATACGCAGTACATTGCGGATATGGTTCACATCACTTCCGGTGATCGTGACATATTCTTTTCCAATCTGTTCATCCTGTACAAAAAACTGATGCATAGAATCCTGATGCCTTTCTCTTTGTTCTAACTTAAAGTGCGCGCCTGCCCTTTCTATTTTGAAATTAACACTTACGTGCCGTGATGTTCACCCACTCGCCCTGATGGTTGATCTCTAATACCTCAAAGCCTGCCTGCTCGATTGCTTCCTTCACTTCATTCTCCTTGAAGTCAATGATACCGGAAGTAATGAAAATACCATCCTTTTTCAGGCGTGCCGGGATCACCGGTGCCATCGGGATAATAACATCCGCTAAAATATTGGCAACCACAATATCATACTTTTGGGTTCCGACTGTCTCCTGTAAGTTCGTATCATCAATCAGATTACCTACATAGAACTCTCCAAGCAAGCGGTCTAAGTGGTTGACCTCCATATTCTCATAGGTCGATGTCATACAGTTCTCATCAATATCTGTGCCGACTACATGACCTGCGCCAAGCTTTAGAGCTGCGATTGAAAGGATTCCGCTTCCGCAGCCCACGTCAAGCACCATATCGCCCTTTTTCATGTACTTGCGAAGCTGATGGATGCAAAGCTGTGTTGTCTCATGCTTACCGGTACCAAAGGAAATACCCGGATCGATCTCAATTAAAAACTTGTCCTTATCTTCGTCCTTTAACGGCTCCCAGGTCGGTTTGATCAGGATATCATCCAGATAGAAGGACTTAAAATACTGCTTCCAGTTATTGATCCAGTCTAAATCCTCGGTCTGATCCGATGTGATCGTACCCTCTCCCACATCGACCATTTTCCGTAAGTCCTCTAAGCCTGTCTTTACCTGCTTTAACAGTTCAGTATGATCTTCATCCGCATCCAGATAAAAGCTCACACGGCTGCTTCCGTCATCTGGTGGAAGCTCCGGTGGAAAATCGATGAACATACCGGACTGTTCTTCGGCGCTCAACGGGATGTTGTCCTCGATCTCGATTCCTTCAATGCCGATCTCATCTAACATCATGCTGATAAAATCTTCGGCTGCTGTTGTGGTCTGTATCGTATATTTATCCCATTTCATATGTGTTCCTCTTTCTTATTATATATTTGCATCTGTCTATCCTAGTCTCTTTTTGATCTTGTCGTATTCGCGGTTGATCTCCTGTAAAGTACCGGTATCTCCTGCGATATTATCCGGATGATAGATCTTGATCAGATCCTTATACCGCTTTTTTAACGACAGGCGGTCTGACACCCCGGTAAAAAACATCTCCCCCTTTACGACATTCGATGACTTATAGGTGTAACTGTATCTGTCCGTATGCTCATACGCATTGACCCTTTTATAAAATTCCTTCTGCCGCTCAACCTGCTCTTTATCCGCCGCAAGCTTCTGCAGCTCTTCTTCTAAGATCTTCCACTTCATATCAAAGAGACGCTGTTCCTGCTTCATACGGCGTTCTTCCATCTCCTTGAACCGTAAAAATTCTCTTTTCTCCCGCTCTAAATCATGCCAGGACTGCCTGAGTCTGTCAGGCTCATCAATTGGCTGATCCGCTTCCTTCTCTGTTGTATCCGGTTGTACCATCCACAAAAGCTTCCTTTCATTCACTAATCCGCTGCTTTCAGACATCATTTGATGCTAGTATACTGCATCTTGCGATTTTCTGCAAGCAGACAATTTGACCCTAAAAAGAAAAGGTGTAGGGTTACAATTGATGTGACACCTTACCACTATACAAAAACGGTTGAGATCT
>ERZ1034873.528-NODE-528-length-19954-cov-5.468516_pt1 | contig 19954 bp, 25 predicted proteins | sample MGYA00520689_ERZ1034873 | MGnify/ENA primary metagenome ERZ1034873 (study PRJEB33766, sample SAMN09781722) | gut metagenome | biome: gut microbiome | host: Homo sapiens | place: Madagascar | study: EMG produced TPA metagenomics assembly of the PRJNA485056 data set...
GTATGACACCTGTCCTTGGGAGAAGATGCCAAGGTGAAAAGAAAATCTATGCATCCTTTATTTTATGCCAGAATATTGAGTATCAGTCAGATGATACATTTAATACTGGAAAAGTATATGAAGCAGTCGGAGATGTGCAGGGAGAGCAGTCTTGTGAAAGATTGATCTTCTCAGGACTTCGTTTTGAAGATATGGATCCGTTGGAAGGAACAGTAACACTTGAAGTGACTGATCTGGAACTGATCCGGAAAATGATCGAAATGTAATAAGCCACCAGTCAGAAATGATATGGTGGTATTTTTTTGAAATAATGCTTGACTTTTGATATCGAGCTTTTACAAGATAATTATATAAGGTAAATTAAGTATTGACTTTTGTCCGTACATATAATAATATAAATGTACGGACAAAAAAGAAAAGAGGTGGAAAGATGAGTCCAAAAGGGAGACCAACTGACAGTCCTAAAAAAGGGCGTTTAGAAATAAGAACATCCGAGGAAGAAGAAGCTATGCTGGAATATTGTTGCAAAGTAACAGGGAAAACAAGGACAGATATAGTAAGATTGGGAATACAGAAGGTCTATGAAGAGTTGAAAAAATAAGAAGTTGCCCGCTACCAACGATAACAACTTCTTATTTGAAACACAGAGGTTTCCCACTGATAAATTCATCATATCATTTCGGGAAATTTCTTTCAAGCAAAAATATGAAAGGAAATAGTTAGCGATGAATGATTTAACAGTAATTGAAAATGAGCTAGTGCCAGTATATGAGACAAGCACCGGAGAAAAGGTAGTATATGGTTCAGAACTTCATGAGGTTTTAGCGGTAAAGAGTCCATATAGAGAGTGGTCGCAAAGAAGATTGAAAGATTGTGATGCTTTAGAAAAAGAGGATTTTCAAGCCGTAGAAATTTCTACGCCTTCCGGTCAAACCAAGAAAGACCATATCATCAAACTTGACACCGCCAAAGAAATGGCAATGCTTGAGCGTAATGAAAAAGGTAAGCAGGTGCGCAGGTATTTCATTCAGGTAGAGAAAAAGTTCAAGACAGGCAAAAAGGTGCAGAGTCCGAAAAAAGAAAAACTCCCATCTGTAAACATGATGGTGAAGAACATCAAAGAAGCCCTGCATGATGCCGGAGTGGATTCAAAATACATAGCTGCTGAGGTAGTAAGAATTTATTCTGACTCTGGCTATCCGGTCAATGTTCCACTGATCCCAGACACACCGAAGTTGTGGGACTGTACCAGTATAGCAAAGGAGCTCGGGATCTTTTCAGAATCCGGTAGACCTCATGATAAGGCAGTGAGTGCAATTATTCAAAAGCTGGATCTTTTTACAAATGAAACTGTCAAAACCGCATACAGTCGGAATGGGCATGATGGAGTGACAGTCCAGTACAAAGACAGTGTTTTACACAAAGTAGAAGTGTGGCTACAGGAGAATGGTTATCCGACAGTCATCGAACTGGAACTTGCAAATGGCAATGTGAATAAGTGTCGAGTAGTATACGGGGAGGTAGCTTGATATGGAAGAGATAGAGAAAATGACAATGGAGTTGTTAAAAGAAATGGAAGATATGGATCCAGCAACTATTGAGTGCTTTAGGCAGGATTGGTTCAATAGATCTGATGATGATAAACTTAGAAGTGAAAGAGTTGATAATTATGTAAATGCTTTGTGTGATGTGGCAATAGCAAGGGCATTGGAGCGAAGTGCAGTAGCATAATTGTACATAAGAGGGCTTAGTGATAAGCTCTCTTTTCATACCCAAAACCAATAATAACAGGGCAACCGGAAATCTATGAACCGAACAGCGCTGAGGTGACGCTAAGTAAGTTTCTCCGGCAGTCCTGTTTTTATATTGTCCGAAAGCCTTATGACGTTTAAACTGCGGCAATTTGCCCTTATGCATGGCATCAAAACTGCATGCTGCCGTGGAGACACCACATTTAAAAACAGTGCAGGAAAGGAAACTATATGGAATTTTTAAAAGACATTTTAGGCGAAGATCTCTATAAGCAGGTGGCAGATGCTGTAAATGCTCATAACGGAAAACCGGAGAATAAGGACAAACAGGTAAAACTTGCAGACCTTGGATCTGGTCAGTACGTCGACAAAGGCAAGTATGATACCGCTGTTGCAGAAAAGGAGAATCTTTCTGGTCAGATCAAGACACTCAATGCTACGATCGGAGATCTGAAAAAGAACAATGCAGATAATGAAACATTGCAGACTACGATCACAGACCTTCAGACGAAGTTAAAAGAGCAGCAGACAGCCAATGAACAGATTTCAAAGACCTATGCACTCAAGGATTCCCTGACAAAACAGGGCGTGCTTGATCCGGACTATCTGATCTACAAGGCTGGTGGACTGGATAAGTTCACATTCGACAAGGAAGGTAAGCCGGTTGGAATTGAGGAAGCGGTAAAGCCATACAAGGAAGATAAGACTATGGCACATCTGTTTAAGCAGGATCAGCCGCCAAAGCCACCATATCAGCCACAGGGCGGTACCGGTGGAAGCGGTACAGAGAATCCGTTTGCAAAGGAAACATTCAATCTGACCAAGCAGGGTGAACTTTTAAAATCCAACCCGGAGCAGGCGAAAGCAATGGCTGCAGCCGCAGGGGTATCAATTTAGAAAGAGAGGTAAATATCTATGGCAATTACGAAAATTGCAGACGTGATCGTACCGGAGCTTTTTAACCGGTACGTCATTAACAGAACAATGGAGTTGTCCGCGTTTTTCCAGTCGGGGATCGTGGTAAACAGTCCGGAATTTGATGCGCTTGCATCGGAAGCGGCAAGAACGCACAACATGCCGTTCTTTGAGGATTTACAGGGAGAATCCGAAGCAATCCTTGAAGACGTAAAAATGACACCGAAGAAAATCGGTTCCAACAAGGATGTATCTACAACCATTCTTCGTCAGAATATGTGGGGAGCATCCAATCTGTCCGCAGCACTGGCAGGAGCAGATCCGATGAAAGCAATCGGTGATCTGGTAGCTGGCTACTGGGCGAGAGATATGCAGAAGGAATTGATTGCGATTCTTGCGGGCATATTTGGAACCACCACAGCAGATCCAAGCGGAACACCGAAAGCGGAGACGAGGATGGCAGATCATATTCTGGATCTGACCACGGGAAAAGCAGAAGCAGCAAAGCAGATCAGTGCATCTGCATTTATCGATGCATGTCAGATGCTTGGGGATGCACAGTCGCAGCTTACCGGTGTGGCAATGCACTCTGCAACCAAGTCCTATCTGAAAAAGCTGAACCTGATCGAGACAGAGCGTGATTCTACGGATGTTGAGTTTGACACCTACCAGGGCAGACGCGTGACCATAGATGATGGATGCCCGGTTGCTGATGATGTATACACAACATACCTTTTTGGTAATGGAGCAGTTGCTTACGGTAATGGTTCTCCGGTTGGATTCGTAGCAACCGAGGTGGATCGCGACAAACAGACCGGTGGTGGTATTGATTATTTGATCAACCGTAAGGCATTTATCCTGCATCCGAGAGGAATTGCATATACCGGAGCAAAGCGTGAGCATGTAGAGACACCGCTTAGAACCGAACTTGCGATGGCAGAAAACTGGAAACCGGTATATGAGCCGAAACAGCTTAGAATTGTAGCAATCAAGCACAAGATCGGGTAGGTGATGGTATGGAATTGAGCAAGTTAAAGCAGTTACTTGGCATTGATCCGGAGGACACATCGAAAGATGTTCCTCTTGAATTTGCTAAAGATGATGTGGAAGAGATAATTAAGAATTACTGTCATATTGATGAAATTCCGGCTGGCTTGCTCAACACAGCCTACCGGATGATTATAGACTTGTGGAGAAACGAGAATCCGGGTGGAGATGCACCAACACAAGGATCTGTGGCTTCTATTAGCGAGGGCGATACATCAGTATCATTCAATCAGACAGTAGATGTCAGTTATAAGGATTCATTACTGAAAAATTATAAGTCCTCATTGAACCGGTACAGAAAGGTGGCATGGAAATGATCGCGGATGCAATCAAACAGGCGCAGGCACTTGCAAGGAAAGCGCAGGAAGCTACTTATGATGGCAGATGTACAGTTACGGAGTATCAGAAAGTAAAAGATCAAAAGACCAAGATCACCGCGGAAAAAGAGACGACGGTATTGGAAGATGAACCCTGCCGTCTGTCTTATTCCAATGTCAGTGCAGTAGATCAGACGGAATCCGTAGCAATGACTGCACAGGTAACGAAGTTGTTCTTATCCCCGGAGGTACAGATTAAGCCGGGATCTAAGATAACAGTTAACCAGTCGGGTGTTACAATGTGTTATGAATCGAGTGGCGTAGCCGCCATTTATCCGACACATCAGGAAATTGTATTGAAATTAGCGGAGAGGTATGCATAATGGCAAGGATGGGAAAATTTGACGCAAAAGATATGAAAAAATTTCAGAAGAAGCTTTTGGAATTGCAGGATGATCCAGATAAGTTATTGTGCGATTGTGCAAAGAAAATTGCCGCGATGCTTTTGAAAGTAGCAATTAGCAGGACACCTGCTATTACTGGAACTTTAAAGAGGGGGTGGGATATACAAATCCGACAGGAGGGAAATAATTACATAGTTGAATTAAGTAATAGCGTCTGGTATGCATTGTATGTAAATTACGGTCACAGACAGGAACCGGGGCGGTATGTTCCTGCGATTGGCAAGACACTGAAAAAGGGATTTGTACCGGGAAATCATATGCTTGAGAAATCTGTTACGGATGTAAAAAACGTGCTTCCAGAAGTGCTTGAAAAAGAAATATATGATTATTTGAAGGATACTTTTAAATGATAAATGAAATTATAGCGGCGATCAGTGTTTCCCTGAATGAAGAATTTGGCGATGATTATGAAATCCATAGGGAAGAGATTAAGCAAGGTCTTGTAGAACCCTGCTTTTTTATTACCTGTTTGAATCCAACCAATAATCAGTTCCTTGGTAAGCGGTATGAGCGGATAAATCCATTCTGTATCCAGTATTTTCCGAAGTCTGATGAGATACAGCAGGAATGCGCGGATGTAGCAGAAAGAATGTATGATTGTCTGGAATATATCACAGTAGATGGGGACAGCCGACCGATCCGTGGTTCAAATATGAAGCATGAGGTTGTGGATGGAGTTTTGAACTTTTTTGTCAATTATGATTTCTTTGTCATTAAGACAGAGGAACAGTCGGCAATGGAGAATATCACAGCAAGCACAAAGGTAAAGGATGGTGATTGATTTGGCTGCGAGAAGAACAGCAAATGCAAAAGTACCGGATAAGCCGGTAAAAAAAGAGACGCAGAAGTATAGCAAGGAACAGATCCTTGCATCCGCTCGTTTTGCAGGCAGACGGGATCTGGTGGATGCCCTTCTTGAAAAAGATAAAAGTTACACCTTAGAAACAGTTAAAAACATGATTACAAAATATTTGAAAGGACAGGTGAAATAATATGGCTTTAGGTGGTGGAACATTTACCGCACAGAACAAAGTATTGCCGGGAACTTATGTCAACTTTGTATCTGCTGCGTCGGCTTCATCTGAATTATCTGACAGAGGTATCGCAACAATGCCACTGGAACTTGACTGGGGCATTGAGGGGGAGATCTTTGAGGTAACCAATGAGGATTTTCAGAAGAATAGTCTTAAGATTTTCGGATATGCAGTGGACAGTCCGAAGATTGCCGGCTTGAAGGATCTGTTTATGGGTGCCAGAACATTGTATGCATATCGTCTGAATGGTGGTGGTGAAAAAGCCACAAATACATATGCCACTGCAAAATACTGTGGAGTACGTGGTAATGATCTTAAGATCGTTATCCAGGCGAATGCAGATGATGGGGAGAAATATGATGTTGCAACCTACTTTGGAACAGTAATGGTAGATACACAGACGGTTGCCAAAGCATCGGATCTTATGGCAAATGATTATGTGATCTTTAAGGATACAGATCTTGCAGTTACAGCCGGAACACCGTTAACCGGGGGTACGAATGGTACGGTGGATGGTACAGCGCATCAGGCGTATTTGGATAAGATTGAATCCTATACCTACAATACGATGGGTGTTATTACGACCGATGACACAACGAAGAAGCTGTATGCAGCTTTCAATAAGCGTCTGCGCGATGAGCTTGGAATCAAGTTCCAGTTGGTGGTATACAGGCTTGCTGCTGACAATATGGGCGTTATCAGTGTAAAGAACAAGGTATTGGATACCGACCGGTCAGAAGCATCGCTTGTGTATTGGACAACTGGTGCAGAAAGTGGATGTGCAGTCAATAAGTCCTGTCAGAATAAGTTATATGATGGCATTTTCCGTGTGGATACAGATTACACGCAGAATGATCTCAGACAGGCGATCAGGGACGGAGAGTTTACTTTCCACAAAGTAAATGGAGTGATCCGCGTTCTAGAAGATATTAATACTATGGTAACGACCTCAGATACCTGTGGAGATATTTTCAAGGACAATCAGACAGTCCGGGTGATCGACCAGTTGGGAAACGATGATGCGGTGCTTTTCAATACAAAGTATCTTGGAGTTGTTCCAAATGATGCTTCAGGAAGAACCTCCCTTTGGTCTGATCTTGTGAAAATCCGTACACAGTTACAGGAACTTGGAGCAATCGAGGAATTCACAGATGCAGACGTTATCGTTGCACAGGGAAGTTCCAAAAAGGCAGTGGTGGTTACCTCTGCGATCACAGTTGTAAATACTATGAGCAAGCTGTACATGACCGTAACAGTTGCGTAAGAAGGAGTGAATCAGAATGTCAAATGTTAAGATGAAAGCAAAAGATACGATTGCCGCAAAGATGGCAGAATGCTTCCTTACGATCGGAAACAGAAGATATAACTTTATGCAGATGATCGACATGGAAGCCAAGGTTGAGAAAACCAAGACCACAGTACCACGGCTTGGTGCGATCATGGCAGGACATAAGTCCTGCGGAATGGAAGGTACTTTTTCCGGTACCGCACATTATAACCAGTCGGTTTTGCGTCAGGCACTGATTGATTATAAGAACACCGGTGAGGATGTGTATTTTGAAATGCAGGTCACAAATGATGATAAGACCAGTGATGCCGGCAGACAGACTATTATTTTTTATGACTGCAACACAGATGGCGGTGTGTTAGCAAAGTTTGATGCAGACGGAGAATACCTTGATGAAGAGATCGAGGGTACATTTGAGGACTTCTCCATGCCGGAATCCTTTGCAAACCTTACAGGATTTTTAACAAACTAAAATAGGATGCCATTTATACGAGCCGGATCAGGCTTTTATAAGTGGCATTTTTATATCAAGAAAGGGGACAACAAAATGTCAAAATTTAGCGTATTTATGAAACAGAACAAGGTACAGAAGAACAATGAGAAGTATGCACCAACCGAATCATTAATTGATGCCAATGGCAAAGCAGTCAACTGGGAGTTCAGACACATTACTTCTAAGGAAAATGAAGAACTGCGTGATGCAAATACGATCGATGTACAGGTTACCGGAAAGCCGAACTTATACAGACCAAAGCTGAATACGTCCAAGTACCTGATGGCTATGATCGTAAAGTCAACTGTATATCCGGATCTTTATGACAAGGAGTTACAGGACAGCTACGGAGTAATGACACCGGAAGATCTGGTCTATGCCATTGTAGATGATGCCGGAGAAATGCAGGACTTCCAGTTATGGATGCAGAAGTTTCAGGGCTTCACAAAATCCTTAGACGAAAAGGTGGATGAAGCAAAAAACTAATAGAGGAAGGGGATGGTGAAGCCAATTTTGCTTACTATGCCCTTCTGAAATTGCATATCCTGCCATCCGTATTCCTGAATATGGATGAACAGGAAAAGGCATTTGTCATAGCAGCTATTAAGATCAAGGTTGAAAATGACAAAAAGGAAAAGAAGAAAGCCGAAGCTAAGGCGAAGAAAAAACATTAGGAAAGGACGGTGAAACAGGTGACATCGATTCAGACAGGAATAGAACTTAACGATCAGTTCAGTGGTGTACTTAATAATATCATTGATTCGGTCAATCTTGCAGTTGCGGCAATGTATGACATGCAGCAGTCCATGAACGCAGATATTGACACCAGTAGTATCGAAGCAGCTAAAAGCGAGATTGATCAGGCAACAATGGCAATGGATGAATTGAATCAGGCTGCAAGTCAAACCAATGCACCTGATATTGCACCGCCTGCTGTGGATGATCGAAACGGTCAGGTCATTAATGTAGATGTTAATCCGATTCTTCCGAATCCGCTTGTGGAAAATCCGGAACCGATCCGACCGGATATCCAGCCGAATGCACCGCCAGAACCGATTGAAGTGCCGGTAACATGGAATTCAGATGGAATGGAAGTTTTTACCGATACCGGTGTGGAGCGATTCCAGCAGGAGATCCAGAGTGCAAATAATATGCTAAATACGCTGAATGTTACACAGGCAAAAATCACGCAGACTGCACATGGGATGGATATACTGCCGGATGCCGCAGTTCAGGATATAAACACCATGCAGCAGCGGTTATCTGCAATTCAACAGCGGATCCAGCAGATTGAAAACAATCCGGTGAATATTGGGGCAGACAATGCAAATGCAGAACTGGAACAGCTGCGTATGCAGTTGAATCGTGCGATTCAGGAACAAGATTCATTGAATCAGGCAATGCAGAATATGGATGTTTCCGCGGCAAATGATGCGTATTTGCGTTTGTCACAGACCGTTGGCAATACAGAAAGATACATTCGTGACAACGTGGATGAACAGGGAAGCTTCAATCAGGAGATTTCTTCCGGAACACAGCAGGCGAATGAACTGACGGATACAATTAAGCGGGCAGTAGCGGCTTATGTAAGTATTCAGTCAGTTGGGAAAGCACTGGACATTTCGGATAGTTTAACGCAAACAATAGCTCGCTTAAATTTAATGAATGATGGAGCGCAGACAACGCAGGAATTATTTAACATGATATATGCATCTGCTCAACAAACGCATTCACCAATTATGGATACAGCAGATGCGATTGCAAGAATGGGTAATAATGCGGGAGCTGCTTTTTCATCAAATGTTGAATTAATTGCTTTTATGGATCAGGTGAACAAACAGTTTGCTATTGGTGGGGCATCTGCAATGGAACAGTCCAATGCGTTGTTACAGTTAAGTCAGGCAATGGCTGCTGGAGCACTTCGTGGTGATGAATTGAATTCTATATTAGATGCTGCACCGGGAATTGCTAGAACTATAGAGGAAAGTATGGGCTGGGCAGAAGGTTCGATCAAGTCTTATGCAGAAGAAGGGGAAGTTACTGCACAAGTTGTAAAAAAATCTCTTTTAGATATGGCAGATCAAACGAATGCTGCATTTGAAAGCATGCCTATTACTTTTTCTCAGGCAATGACAGATTTGAGGTCAACAGCAGTAAAGGCATTTCAACCTGTTCTTGAAAGATTGAATGATATAGCGAACAGTGAAGCGTTCCAGTCGTTCGTTAGTATGGCTGTAGAAGCAATGGCAACGCTTGCGAATATTCTTGTAAATGTATTTGATATGGCAGTTTCAATCGGTACATTTATAGGTGATAACTGGTCTGTTATAGCACCGATTGTATATGGCATTGTTGCAGCACTTGGAATTTATACCGCCGCATTGATAGCATACAATATACAAAAGGCTATTGCAGCAGTACGAGAATATGCACATGCAACAGCAATTCTTGCTAATGCTGGAGCATATAGTGCAGAAACGGTCGCAACTGCATCGGCAACTGTAGCGCAAACATCTTTTAACACAGCCCTTGCGGCGTGTCCGATCACATGGATTATCTTGCTTATCATTGCACTTATCGCAATTATTTTTGCCGTATGTAATGCGATCGCAAAGACAACTGGTGTTGCGAATTCTGGTTTTGGTGTGATTACCGGTGGTGTAAATGTAGTAATCCAGTTCTTCAAAAACTTAGGTCTGACCGTGGCTAATATTGCATTGGGGATTGGTAATGCAATCGCGGCTCTTGGTTCTAATATTATGACAGCGTTTCATAATGCAATATGTTCGGTTCAGTCCTGGTGGTATGATCTGTTATCAACGGCTCTTTCTGTTGTTGAAGGTATCTGTGCAGCTCTAAACAAGTTGCCATTTGTAGATTTTGACTATTCTGGTATTTCATCCGCTGCGGATGATTATGCTGCCAAGTCGGCAGAAGCGGCCGGCAATAAGGAAGAGTATAAATCCATTGGAGATGCATTTAACGAAGGTTTTTCATCTTTTGATGCATTTCAGAGCGGATGGGCTTCGGATGCATTCAATGCAGGTACATCCTGGGGTGATGGTCTTGCTGAAAAGGTTTCAGATTTTAGCTTGTCGGATATAACCGGAAAGACGGATATACCGAATCCAAGTGATTACACATCCGGCTTTAGTGATGCGATTGCCAGTTCCGGCATGGGAGATGTCGGGGACAGCGTTGGGAATATTGATGATAATACCGGAAAGATTAAGGATTCGTTGGATGTAACACAGGAAGATCTGAAATACTTGCGTGATATTGCGGAACAGGAATCCATAAACAGATTTACAACCGCAGAGATCAATGTTGATATGTCCGGTATGCAGAACACCGTGAATAGCGGTGATGATATTGACGGATTTATGACAAAGCTTACAGATTCTGTGAATGAAGCAGTAGATAATATGACGGAAGGGGTGCATGCATAGATGGCAAACAGTGGATATGATTTGTATATGAACAAATGCCTTTTGCCGGTCACCCCGGAAAAGCTGGAGATCAAGATCAATGGGGATAATAAAAAGGTCACATTGATCAATGATGGAGAAGTGAATATTCTCAAAAAAGCCGGGTTGACAGATATTGAGTTTGAAGCAGAGATCCCACAGATAAAACAGCCTTATGCAGTATATAAGTCAGGCTTTAAATCTGCAAAGTATTTCTTTGATATTTTTGAAAAACTGAAAACAGAAAAAAAGCCGTTTCAGTTTGTGGTATGCCGGCGGACACCGGCAGGGAAGAAACTGCTGAATACGAATATCAAGGTATCCTTAGAGGACTATAAGATCTCGGAAGATGCAAAGAATGGATTTGATTTCAAGGTGAAATTCAAGTTGAAGCAATACCGAGAGTATGGGACGAAAACGGTAAATATCAAGCTTGCAGAGCAGAAGCCGGTTGCAAGTGTCGAGCCAAACCGGGAAACGAATAATTCGCCAGCTCCGGCAGCAGCACAGACATACACTGTGGTAAGTGGGGATTGCCTGTATGCGATTGCACGACGCTTCTATGGTGATGGCGCAAAATATACCACCATCTATGATGCTAACAGAGGTGTAATTGGTGGAAATCCGAACCTGATCTATCCGGGGCAGGTTTTAACGATTCCGGCAGCATAGGAAAGGAGGACGGATCAGTGAATGTTGAACTTCTGATCGGTAATGAAACAGGAACAAAGGTATATCAGCCGGCAGTGCAGGAAGGAATCGAATGGTCAACAGAGCGGAAAAGTTCTCCCGGCAAGCTGGTGTTCAAGGTTTTACGGGATGATGTTCTTGATATATCCGAAGGTAGTCCGGTTCGGATGAAAGTAGATGGTGACAATGTGTTTTTTGGTTTTGTATTTAAGCAACAGCGATCCAAAGACCAGATCATTACCGTTACTGCCTATGATCAGCTACGTTATCTGAAAAATAAGGATACGAAGGTATATGAGGGAAAGACAGCCGTGCAGTTTGTAAAAATGCTTGCAGACGATTATTCCCTAAATGTTGGCAGTCTGGAAGATACCGGTTATGTGATTGAATCGAGAGTGGAAGAGAATACTTCGCTTTTTGAAATGATCGCCAATGCACTGGATCTGACACTCACAAATACAGGATCTATGTATGTACTGTATGATGATTTCGGCAAACTGACCTTGAAAAGCCTTGCATCAATGTATGTTGGAACACCGGGTGCATATCTAATGATCGATGAAGAGACCGGACAGAACTTTGACTATACTTCATCGATTGATGAGGATACCTATAACAAGATTAAGCTGACGTATGACAATGAGGACACCGGATACCGGGATGTCTATATTGCGCAGGATTCTTCCAATATCAATAAGTGGGGAATCCTGCAATACTTTGATACATTGCAGAAAGGAGAAAACGGACAGGCAAAGGCAGATGCACTTTTGAAGCTGTATAACAAGAAAACACGTAATTTGAAGATCACAAATGCATTCGGAGATAACAGAGTGCGTGCAGGATCAATGGTGGTTATCAATCTGGATCTTGGTGACATGAAACTGAAAAACTGGATGCTTGTGGAAAAATGCAAACATACATATAAGGAAGGAGAGCACTGGATGGATCTGACACTTCGAGGGGGTGAGTTTATTGCCTGATGCAAATGAACTTGTGGAAACGTTAAAAAAGGCAGCGGTTGAAGCTGTCGAAGCAGGAAAACCGGTGAATGTCTATTTCGGTGAGGTTGTGAGTGCATCACCATTGAAGATCAATGTGGAACAGAAGATGATTCTTAGTGAGAAGCAGTTGATCTTATCCAGAAACGTAACAGATTTTGAAACAATGGTAACGATCGATTGGGGATCAGAGAGCAGTCTTTCAACGCATACTCACACGGTAAAGGGTGACAATGGAAGCGGTGGCAATATTGATTTAAGTACTGGGGAAAAAGATCTTACTCATACACATAAAATCACAGGAAAAAACAAGATCATCATTCATAATGGCTTGGCGGCTGGTGAAGAAGTTATCCTGATAAGGCAGCAGGACGGACAGAAGTTCGTCGTTGTGGACAGGATTGGAAAATGATACCTTCGACCGTTGGTTTCTTGAACCAGAACTTTGAGATCGAAGCACAGCCAAGCCTGACTTATAAGATGGACACAAAGGAAAAATCTGTCCGTGGTTTTGTAGATCAATGTGATGCCATGCAGCAGGCAATCTTCCGGATACTACAGACGGAACGGTACCAGTATGTTATATATCCCTGGTATTACGGAATCGAGACGCTGGATCTGTATGGAGAACCTGTTACCTGGGTATGTCCGGAACTGGAACGCAGGATCAGGGAAGCATTAGTTGTTGATGAACGGATCACGGATGTATCAGAGTTTGATTTTGACCTTTCCGTAAAGGGTGAAGTACATGCCTATTTTACGGTCCATACAATCTATAGTGATATAAAAGCCGAGAAAGGGGTGAGAATTTAATGTATGAGGAGCAGACTTATGAAACCATTCTAAGCAGAATGTTGAATCATGTATCAGATAAGCTGGATAAAAGACCATCTTCCCTGATTTATGATACGCACAGTGCCACAGCCATTGAGCTCCAGACGTTGTATATTGAGTTGGAATATCTGATCAAAAATTCATATGGTGATACCGCTGCGCGTGAGTTTTTGATCCTGCTGGCAAAAGACAGGGGACTTACACCAGAACCCGCAACCAAGGCAATCTTACAGGGGGAATTTACACCAGCAAACATTGATGTTACTGGAAAGCGCTTTAATATTGGTGAGATCAATTATGTCGTAACAGAACAGATAGAATCGGGGACATACAAAGTCCAATGTGAAACAGTGGGAATTGTCGGCAATCAGTATCTGGGCGATATGATCCCGATGGAGTATATCGACGGATTACAGACTGCCAGACTGACAAGCCTTTTGATTCCGGGTGAGGACGAAGAAGATACAGAAGTATTCCGACAGCGGTATTTTGCCAGTTTTCAGGAACAATCCTTTGGTGGAAACCGTGCAGATTATATGACAAAGGTAAGGAGCATGGATGGAGTAGGATCATGTAAGGTCAAGCGTGTCTGGAACAGTGATATTCATCCTGCGGATATGATACCGGATGCAGAAGTACAAAACTGGTATGAAGCGGTGATCTCTACCGTACCGGCAAAGGTGAAACTTTGGCTTGAAGCGGTATATGCTGCGGCAAAGGATAAGAAACTGACCGTTGGCGGCACGGTTCAGATTGTGATCACGGATTCCGACGATTACGGAGAAGCCAGTACAACGTTGATCCAGAGTGTTCAGCAAATGATTGATCCGGAGGAAAATACCGGAGAGGGTTATGGGCTGGCACCGATCGGTCATGTGGTTAAAGTGATCAGTGCCATACCTGTTACCATTCAAATCAGCACAACGGTTACCTTTGAAGATGGACATAACTGGTCAAACACAAGGACAGCTATTGAAGAAGCGGTTGATTCTTATTTTTTAGAATTGAGAAAGGCGTGGGCAGATACTGCACAAACCATTGTCCGGGTGTCACAGATTGAAAATCGTATCCTTGGAGTTGCCGGAGTAGTGGATATAGCGGACACTTCGCTGAATGGAACTGTGGCAAATCTTATGCTGGGAGATAATGAGATACCGAAATTAGGGGGTGTATCTGTGTGATCAGAGAAGTAGATCTTGTTTCGTATCTGCCGGCATATATGCAGGAATATGAAGAATCTGTTGCCGCACTCAAGGCAGAAAATAAGGAATTTTATCTTATCTGGACTGCGACAGACAGGTGCTTACATAACCGGTTTATATCAACAGCAGATGAATACGGAATCTGTAGGTTCGAGCAAATGCTTGGGATCAGTCCATCTATCACGGATGATCTGGAAACACGTCGGATCAGAGTATATAACAGATGGAATATAGCGATTCCATACACTATGAGGACATTGCTGAAAAGGTTGATAAGTTTACTCGGAGAAAAGGAGTTCACGATCCGTGGAAAATTTTCTGACAGTTACGAATTAACGGTAACAGTATATACGGATTGTCCACAGATTGATGAATTGGAGTATACATTATCAGAAATGGTTCCTATGAATATCGTTACAAATGTGATCTATGAAAACGCTCTTACTGGTAATTTCTATATGGGCGGAATCATAAGTGAAGCATCTATTTTAGAATTGAAACAGAGGTGAGAGGATGGCTTGGACAGGATTAACATTGACAGTGGATGGGCGTAATGCACTGAATCAGGCACAACAGGCAAATACAATGAATATTAAGTCAGTTGTGATTGGTGATGGTGCAGCTCCATCTAACTATAATACAAGAAAAGAACTGGTTCACCAGTTATATGAATTGGCAGAATTAAAAATTGATATGACGAATACAGGCTGCAACATTACTGCCGATCTTCCGAAGGTGGACTATGATTACTACTTTAGGGAGATCGGTGTGATTGTTACGACCGATGATCACGATGTGCTGTATGTGTATGATAACTGTGGGGAGGATGCACAGTATATTATCAACGCGACTGGAGTGGAAGAAAATCAGAAGCGGATTCGGCTTTCACTTGTTATTTCGGATGTCAGTCATATCACGGTGTCAACCCCAAGTATGCTGTATGTTGCATACGATGAGTTTGAATCCAAGGTGAATGACTTACAGGATAAAAAGTTGGATGCAGACGGTGACGCTTCGGACGCCTATGTGAATTTTACGTATGTAAAAGATCTTGAGAAACTTGTTACAGGAGATAAGTTTTCAAGGGCGTTTGGTAAGATAGCAAGAGCAATTTCAGATCTGATGGATCATATCAAGACTGTGGCAACGTCTACAATAGCCGGGCATGTGAAGTTAAGCAACAGTTCAGCGATCACTGAAGCAGGGCAGTATGCGCTTGATGCGGTTGAGAAGAATGCAGATGTAGAGGGTACGCTTGCATATGAACAGAAAAAGCTGAAATCGACATTTACACCAGCATCTGCAAGCACTGGTGGAGTTACAGGGCTTGTGCCAGCGCCAACAGCAGGAAAACAGAATATGTATTTGCGAGGGGATGGAACATGGTCAAATAAGGATCCTGAATTTACAGGTGATATTCTGATGAAAAATGCATCTGGGAATAACAGATCAATAGCAAAGATAGATACAAGTAATTGGTTATTTTTGGGAAATGGTCTTTATTCTGCAAAAGAAGGCGGTACGAATCTATGTGGAAAGCGGATTAAATTCTGTGTTAATACATCGAAAGGCAATATATCTTTTGTTCCATATTATCAGCCGGGAGAATCTGTAGATATTGCTGTGGCTTGTGGAGGATATATAACGACCAGTGGTAAGGAATTACATTTTAGTGTAACTCTGGAAAGACCATTAGTGAATGTGTCGACAATTTCAGCATCTTCCGTGAGTGGACTAAAAGTCAGGCAGTCCGGAAAATATGTATATGGATCAAGTAGTGATGTTTGGGTAAAACCGTCATCTTATTCGGTGATTAATCATGGCGTGGTATTAGAAATAACTGCAGTATTTTCAACTACCACAAATGCTATAAATAATGACGGATGTGGAATATTTGCCAGCATTCGATTAACATTTTCATAAGGGGGAAAGCTATATGGCATTATTAAAATCTATTAAAAAAGAGAACGGAATCACATTAAATTATCACAGGATTCAGTTTATTCAGTCCACAATCAACAGTCACACTTCAATCGCTGTACTGTCATACGTGGATGAGGAAAGCCGTGATATGGAAGGGACAGAATCAGACCCGTACAAAGAAGCAATCACCTATGAACTTCCATATGTCGAGGACATGACAGTAGAAGCTGCATATGATCAGCTGAAAATTTTACCGGAATTTGATGGTGCGAAGGATATCTGATAAAACAGATCAATTTTATAAGTGTTGAGCCTGAGAGCCGATGGAAATTCATAAGTTTCCATCGGTTCTTTTAGATAAGCAACAATAAGAAAGAGAGGATAACAATATGAAGGAATTTGACAAAATCAATGTAATGTACGGACTGATCGCAACAATCGGGGCAGCCATTTTCGGGAAATACTGGTTCCTGTTTGCGGGTTTTCTGATTCTGAACGTCGTGGATTACATTACGGGACTGGTCAAGGCGAAGTTCTATAATAAGAACTCATCAAGCGCGATTGGCGCAAAGGGTATTTTCAAGAAGGTGTTTTACTGGGTGGTAATCGGGATAGCCTTTTTTGTCTCGTCATGCTTTGTGTATTTGGGCGAGCTCATTGGTACAGATCTATCCTTTGTCGTTTTATTCGGATGGTTCACATTAGCTTCCTATCTGATTAATGAGATCCGAAGCATCCTTGAGAACCTTGTAGAGATGCATGTCAATGTGCCGCAGTTTTTAATAACCGGACTGGATGTGGCAAATAAGCTGTTGGACGCAAAAACAAAGTTAGAAGAAAGCGAGGAAAAAGCACATGAGTAAGACAAGAGCAGAAGTAATCAAAAATGCAAAAAAATATCTCGGCAAGCCTTATGTGTGGGGCGGAGAATCAATGACGGAAGGTGGATTTGATTGTTCCGGTTATGTATTTGCAGTAATGCGTGATAGTGGATTCAATATCGGTAGAAACACAGCGCAGGGATATTATAATAATATTGGAACAATTACACAGTCACCGGGTGAAGGAGATCTTGTTTTCTTTGGAAAGTCTGAAAATAAGATTACACATGTAGCAATCTATGCTGGTAGTGGTAAGATGTATGAATCTATTGGTGGCAGTAGTAATACAAAGAGTAATCCAGGCAAAGGCGTGTCGCTTTCAAAGGTGACGCGTAGATCAGATTTAATTGCTTATAAAAAAATCTGTGTGGATAGTGCACCTGCACAGACAGCACCAGCGCAGACAAACACGATACAGCAGTACGCTCACAGGGTGGGCGAGGTAGTAATGTATTCCACCTGTTACAATTCGTCGGCTGATCCGAACAGTAAAGCGATCAACTGCAATCCTTGGAGATCCGGAACAATCACCAAGATCAAGACCGGTGCTAAGAATCCGTATCTGATCGAGAATGGTCGCTGCTGGATCAATGACGGAGATATTCGTTCAACCGGATCCGTGCAGACAAGCCAGACCGCATCATCGGTGTATGTGGTGAGGAAAGGGGACACGCTCACGAAGATTGCTAAAGCACATGGAACAACTGTGAATACGATTAAGAAGCTGAACGGGATCAAGGATGCGAATAAGATCGTTGTGGGACAGAAAATCAGGTTGAAGTAGTGGAAAGCCGTCGTTGAGAAATCAGCGGCGGCTTTCTTACTTTATAATGAGAGTTTTTAGTACTATTTATGTCGAAAGTGGTTTATAATTGTTTATTTTTTAACAAAATCTAGTTGATTTCTTCTGTTAACAGGTGTATAGTACAAGTGTAGTTAGGTATTGATTTCTAATTATGCTAGGTGGTTGTGCATAAAGTAAATCAATATTTTTTATTTAGCTATTATTTTATCTACAAATGCGGACGATATAAATAATAGGAAGAGGTAATGTAGATAAGTAAGAAAAAGAAAAAAAATAACGCATTCAAAAGAGAAAGGGATGATCATATGGCAACAATAACAAAACCTACAAGATTGAGTGTTATTAGCGCAGATAAATCAGAATCCTTTATAAAGAGATTTAATTCCAGTAAACCATCAGATGACTTCACAAAATCTTGTAAAAAGGCGGGGGAACTTTTCAAAAGAAAGAGATAAAGATGAAGAATAAGCGTAAGTATATAAAGCATTTTAATCCTTGTGTTGAGATTTTTGACAAAAAGCAACACAAGGATTTTTTGAGTAAATTTGATTGTGGAAAGTATAATTTTAATATATACATATCGTCTAATGAAGTAGTGGAAGATATGAGAAGCGGGGATGGGGTAACTCATTTGGTATTTGATAAGCCAACATTTGGTCGTAAAAAGTTGGTGGCATACTATACATTAATTGCAACGTCTATTCCATATAATAGTAAATTATTATTAGAACCGGAGGATGTTGTGGATCCTGCTAATCCATATATTGAATTGACGTATGGTGTTAATGCTATTCAGATTAAAATGTTTGCTGTAGATAAAAATTATCAAGATTTGTTTTTTAAGCATGGTGGGTTTGATATGCCTATATCGGCGTGGGTATTTCAATCTATTATTGATTCAATAGATGATATATCTGAACAGGTTTGTGGTGTGAAAGCAATAATTTTACATGCGGTAGCAGACGCTGAAAAGTTTTATTTGAAAAATGAATTTAATTATACGGAAAAGCATATGGAACCATTTGCATCAGATGATGATGATTTGCGCACTATGTTTTTTAAACTACGAGAAATAAATATCCCAAGTGATGATTGAATAATAATGTCCGCGAAGTGTCCGCAAAGCAACGGCAACCCTAGTAAAATCAAAACGTGAGCATTTGATTTTTAATTAAATTATTCCGGATTTGAATCCCTAGTGTCTCATTAATTTAAGTGCGGGAAGCCTTGGAAATCAAGGCTTCTTGCTTTTTTTGTGATTTTTTCAAAAAATTTTGTTAGTGATTCAACAGATCAATGTTTCTGACATATATTCTAAAATCTTAAATCCACTCTACTTTTTCCTATCATTTTCTACTTGGTACGCTATTACAAAAAGGGCATCCAGTTCGGACAGCTTACCCGCTGCCCGTCGCAATACTGTGTCAGAATCGGCTGACGGACACCCGGTCTTGAGAGGTAATTGGCAAACAGTTCATCTACGACCTGCGAGATGTTCGAAAAGATATTCCTGCCATAGACAAATTTGTGGTCATAGGCAGTAGAGGACGTGATCGTATAATCATAGCCCTGATTCCGGTACAGGCAGGCAAATAGTTTCAAGTAAAGTCTGGGAGAGAAAAAGTAAGTACTTCTGTAGGGAACTGGTGGTTTATCCGGAGAAAAGAAAATATAGGACAAGCAGGCAGTATTACAAAATTGTAGGCTTGTATAATGAATGAAAAGATATGTTGTTAGAATTTTAAGCAGTATGGTATAATAAAAGCATTGAAAGGATAAAAGCAGCATGCGGAAATTTATATATAAAATATGCAGACTTATAAAGAAAAGATGCTGGTATATAAT
>ERZ1034873.530-NODE-530-length-19947-cov-6.835059_pt1 | contig 19947 bp, 27 predicted proteins | sample MGYA00520689_ERZ1034873 | MGnify/ENA primary metagenome ERZ1034873 (study PRJEB33766, sample SAMN09781722) | gut metagenome | biome: gut microbiome | host: Homo sapiens | place: Madagascar | study: EMG produced TPA metagenomics assembly of the PRJNA485056 data set...
CATTTATATTTATTATATTATATTTTCGGGACAAGATAAAGATTTTTTCTGTACAAAAGCAATCCGCAATCTTGCAATTCTCTGTTTTTATGATATAATGACAGAGTTAGTTTATTTTTTAACGATCTGCAGACGTATCGAAGTGGTCATAACGGGGCTGACTCGAAATCAGTTTGCCGGGCAACCGGCACGCGGGTTCGAATCCCGCCGTCTGCGCTCATTGAAAATCCCCAGTAAACGCCGAAAGCCGGTATTTACTGGGGATTTCGATATTAAGATATTATTTCTAATTTAGATTTTTATATTAAAAAGTACAATTTTAGGGGAAAATGCAACACGAAATGCAACACGGAAAATAAAATACACAAAGAGATCAAACACTTTCCATTTGCAAGTTCTTTATGTATTTTATTAACCTTTACATTATAAAACAACTCTTAAAATCGGTTTTTGTTTCCGAATATAACCAGCAAAAAAATCCTCCGGCAAAGAACAAATATCTTGCAAATCTCTTGGAGACAACGCACATACGTTTATAAACTTATCCCTTGTAACAATATTATTATCTACAAGAAGACTTATTGCATCCTGCAACACCTCCGGTGGTTTCACAAGTAACACATCATCAAGTGGTTCTCTATACCAGTACTTATTAATAGTCATTTGCCGTTTTAAATAATTAATCTGATTATCTGTTAATAAATGCAATGTCTCACATCTTCTTATTATAGTAGACATCGCTGCTCCCCATTTTCTTTTTACGTTTTCCAATGATACCAATGATGTTCCTCTAATGTCATTGGGAAACGATGTGGCTGGCAGCAAAAAAGCGGCAGCAAAACGATCTGCCTGTGAATCAGCCAGATCAATTATTTCCTTTTTTACCGAATCATCTTCTGAAATAGAACTGTGCATAATCAAATGTCCCAACTCATGAAGAATGCTAAATCTTATACGCACCGCGCTCTTTTGAATAGGATTATAAATAATATAGGGATATCCATCTTTCCAAGAAGAAAACCCATCTATTCCATTGCACGAACTAAGCTCACTTGTCGCAAACTGAGAAACAACTATACCATGATTTTCTAATACCCCAATCAGATCATTTATAGGATCATCTCCAAGTCCCCAGTCTTTTCTCACTGTTAATGCCATTTCCTCAATGTCATCAAATGTTAGATCCTCATAATTCACGTCAATAGTAGGAACATCTCTTTTTATAAAATCAACATATTTCTCCAGTTCTTTGCGAACCTCATCGACCCATTTCACTTGATATTGACATGCTTTCTTCGTCTTCTTTGCTATATTAGATTTAGAGCGAAAAAATAGCGGACTCTGCCCCGCGGTCACTTCTGTCTCACTCTTATAGAAAAAATCAACCGGAAAATTTAACAACAATGAAATCGACTGCAATACCTGTGGAGATGGACTAATAATTCCTTTTTCATATTTTGATACAGACTGCCTTGTGACACCTATTTTGTCAGCCAAATCTCCCATAGACATGGCTCTTGCTTCGCGCGCTTCTGTTATACGGGTCGATATAACTTTTCCCATCATAAAACTTTCTCCTCGGTTCCATGTGACAAAAATTCCTTTTTTAAGACCGCCTTTTTTCGTTCAAACTGTTCAACTTCTTTTTCATCTTTCTTCAGAATACTTATCTGTGGAATTTCAATCAATTCTGCAATTTCTTTAAATCCCGGTGCCGGAAATTGTAATGCTGAAAATGTCGCATCCTCTCCTCCAAAAACTAAAAGACCATAATACGGTTCTGGTCCATAAAAGATAGGATCCTTATACATATCAAACATCATTTGACGGCAAAGCGGTTTATTATTATTTGCCAAATCAATTTTATACCTTGATGCATACGGCAAGCTATTCATCGAAGCGCTTCTTGCAATATGAATGACCATATTTTTATTACATATTTCAGGAATAACATGTTTATAGCTAAATTCTCTCTGTTTAAATTCAAAAGGGAAATTGGGATCATGACTTTCTATTTCACATTGCATTTGTACAAGTTTTGTTCTAATTCTTCCCCGCGTATCATCAAAATATGGATGCCCAAACATCGGTTGTTTATCCTCCATCAACTCTCGATAAGTTGCGTCACCAACTTGTACGATTGATGCCAGTGTGGCTATTTCGTTTTTAGACAAAATATCTTCAAATTCACTCAACCTAATTCACCTCCAAGTGATTTTTAATCATGAACCTATTTTACATTTTTTCGTCATTTTTGTCAACCGTCATCTTTATTTTGAATTCTAATTATATTTTTTAGATGGCAAAAAAGCCGGAAGGATTTCTCCCTCCGGCTTGTCCTGCTTAATATATGTAACTTCTCTTGCCATCATCGGCACATACCCACTCTTCGCGATTCGTGCCAGAAACGTTCATCCAGATGCGTCCTGCGCTGTCTCTTGCTGTTGCTCTGTTAAGCACGGCTGTGTTGCTTATCTTATACAAAACATTGCCATCCTTGATCTCACGCGTTGATCTTACCCGGAGATTTGAGCAATGTGCAAAATATGCAATTCCCGGTCTGTAATTTGGCTGCATATGTGTTTCTGCAATCCGCACCGTATCACTGGAAGCTCCAAGATTTGAATATGTCAATGATACATCACAATAACCGGATACACCCGGAACAATACCTTTGCTAGTGTACTGGTGCAAATCATGCTTAGAGAGTGTGATCTTTGTGCACTGACCGCCGGTATTCTTCCCATATTTGGCTGCCCATATTACATACCGTCGCAGTTCCGCAAAATCCAGTTTACTATTAAACCAGCTTTCAGATGCATACACCCCGGCTTTTCTACCGGTTGCCTGCACTGCTTCGCAAAACGCTCTACATATGCTTGTCCGAGCGGATCGTCCAAGACCGTCTGCTCTTACCTGTCTCGGTGTTCCGTCCCCATCTTCGGAATCAATAAAAATCGGAAGTGTTGCTCCGTACTGATTCGCAAGTGCAACGGAAAAGGCGGCTTCTTCCCGCCCCTCCTGTTCTGTGATCGCCTGCGACATAAAGTAGACACCAAACGGAATGTCGAGATTCCTGCATTTTTCGGCGAACTCCGGAAATTTTGCATCAATCTTGATGTTTCCGGCGCTATATCCCCTAACGCCGCATCTCAGGATAATGCCGTCACAGTTGGCTTTAACCGCATTCCAGTCTATGATCGTATTATACTTTGAAAAGTCTAAAATTTTCATATGATTACTCCTCCTTGCTGCACTCTTCGCACTCCGGCAGACCCGCTACCGACGTTGCAATAGACAGGATACCGGCCAGTACAGATGCCGATGCTACCAGCTTCCAGTCCACCGCTCCCATGACCGATGCTGTGCCGATCGTAGCAATAAAGGTCTGCGCTACGGTCTTAACGGCTCTCACTCCTGCTTTCTTGCACCACTCAATGGTATTTACATTTGCCTTTAAAACACAATTCTTAAACATACTCTTCACCTTTTTAACCTTTCTTATAAAATATTCAGTTCCTACTTAAATACGCCAACTTCCACTGCGTAGATAAAAAATCCCACCAGCGCTGTGGCAAATGTGCCGATCAGCGCATTGATGGATTTTGTCTGCTTTTCCAGTGATGCACAAAGGGTGTCTACCCTTGCGTCTGTCACCGCAACGCCTTTTTCCATCGTTCGGAGCCGTTCTGCGTGGTCGTTAAGCCGATCCTCTGTCGTTTCAAACTGTTTTTTGATGTACTCTTCACTTAATGGCATAATCTCAACTCCTTACTTTCTTGTACTCTTCACAAGTAATCTCCGCGTAATCTTCTTTTGTCAGCCGCCCAATACTGACAAGATATGCAAGTCTCTCTTTACTCCAGTATTTCGGGTAGTTCTTAAGTGCCAATCCTTTTACGTCCATGTTCTTCACCTTTTTAACCTTTCTTTTTATAACTCTACGCCAGACACTGCTGCCAGATATTCCACATCCGCTGCCGCCTGCTTAGCAATGTCCAACGCTGATTTTTTGTGCAGATACACCGTATAGTTGTATGTGCCGTCCACATTGGGTTTAATATTTATCTCGTCCCCAAGAGACACATATCCGGTATACGCCTGTTCCTTTTTTTCGTTGACAATTTTAATTACCGTGTCGTCCGGCAGTGCCTTAAAGATGGCAAGTGCATCATCAATCTGCCTGTCCGTACAAAAAGCAACCACAAGCACATCTTCGCCGTTTAAGTTACCTTTCTGCGCTCCAAGTCCTACTGGCATCAATTCTGTTTTATTCACATACATGTTCAGCATAATAATCAATCCTTCCTTATTCGTTTTTTAATTCAGTTACCTTCTGTCTAAGTTCATCTAGTTCTTTCTGTTGCAGTTGTGCAAGCGCGATCAAATATGGTATAAATTTTGTCTGATCAACGCCCGGCACTCCCTTGTTTCCCATATCACCCAGCAACTCGTTAAACTCTTCTTTATTCCAATCCTCCGGTATGACCACCGCTTCCGGTATTATCTTTTCTACCTCGTCTACAATCACACCAACCACGCTTTTCTGATCGTTTCCAAAGCCCGGCCGGTAATCAAACACCTCGACCGGAATTTCCAGAATCTTTCGTATCCTTTCCTCTGTTGCCAGGCTGATATTTTCCTTTGCTCCACGGTAAGAATCCGCCGCCAAACCAGTATAATGCAGTGTCGCACATCTTATATCCATATTTGCGTTAGCGGCAGAATTCGTTATCTGCACAGAGTTTTCACTTTGTAGATATAATGGATTTGGTGACATTGCCCGCAATATCCTTATATTTGTGATTAAATTATTGTTCATGTCGATATTCCCGGTCATCGTTCCGCCGCTTCTCGCTAACCGCGCATTAGCTCGCGTCTGCGCATCTGTCTGGATATCTGTAAAATGCTTCCCGTCAACAGTGTCCGCATTTGTGGCATTTCCAACTGTCATATCACCATTGGGTACGCAATAGACCACCCCAGCTCCTCCGTTAAATCCCAAATAGAACGCTCTTCCATTCGTGCTTTCCCCTGCCTGCTTGGGTGTGGAATTTTTTATGTCCGTAAATCCATCTAACGTACCGGCTGTTGTAGCATATTTCACAGACTTAGCGCTATCTGCCGTATTGTTGCAATTCCCAAGCCCGACCTGCGCTTTGGTTACACCATGCGGATTTGACTTATTATTGATATGCGCAATCAGTGTACTCACTGCTTTGGCAATCTTTCCGAAAAATGTCTTTCTGTCCTCTGTACCAGTCAATTCGGCAAGATCTGCCTGCACCGTAAAATCCGTTTTAAGGCTCATTTCCCCTGCCGCATCCACATTAATGTCATCACCAGCTTTTACGATTCCTGCTTCCTTTGTTGTTGCCACATTTACAGCCGCACCGTGGATCGTTCCATCCTCATCCACTGTGATCGTATCACCGTCCGGTTTTACGATTCCTGCTTCCTCTGTCGTTGCGACTGCCCCTCCGCCGCCAACTACACATTTCATCCAGTATTCCGTGTTTGTGGTTCCCGTACCGGCTGGCACGGCTTTTTTTGCTATGTACAATGTATTGTTGTACGCAACCGCATCCAACCGCTTATACTCCACTGCTGCGCTCCAATCGCCTTTTGGTACGATTGCCACTCTTCCCGCGTTTGCCATTTAAGCCACCTCCCATATCAGATCTCCGTCGTCATTAACAGAGAAATTATTGCCTGTATTATCTGTGTAGATCAACTCGCCATCGTCATTCAAACCGAATGTGGCAAGTCTTAACCGCTTTTCTATGTTCGCATTGTACTCCGCCGCCTTTGCGCAGTAATACTCGGCATTATCCTCATCCTCGCCGGTTCTTGTCCCGGTACCGCCCACAGCATAGCTTTGCGCCGCTTTTGCACTCGTGTCCGCGGCCGTCTCGGATTGCTGCGCCTTGGCAACCTCAACCTTTATGTCAGCCAAATAGTTAGGCTGCAAGTGTTTTTCTTTGATACTGCCCTCTTTCACAATAGCCTTGACCTTGCCCTCTGCTGTCAATTCGAATGCTACGGTGTCAGATTCCATAAACTCATACTGCGTAATCAGCGCAGACAGATCAACATACTGTTTCGTGCCATCATCAAGCGTGATGATTAACTGCTGTTTCTGCGGATCATAATCAAAATTCACAGCCAGCTTTTCCAATTTGGTATCGATTACTGCCTTGGATCCGGACATCTTAACCATAGTCAGTGTACCGTCTGATTCATCCCATAAGATTTCTTTCACAAGTTCATTGACTTTCGCCAGATCAACCTTGGACACATCCATAGCAATGACACGATCATCGATTTCATCCACTGCCGCATCCATTTTGTTAAGATTTTGTTCATTCACTGGTGTATTGATGCTGGGGTAATTCTCCCACACAATCCGGGCATAAGCCTTGTTCATATGACCACCCCTATTCTTCGTCTACAATCGACTGCGCAAAGGCTTCTACCGTTGCCAAGGCATTAATCACCTTATCATCCGTCACAACCCTGTTGACCTTGACATTCTGGTTTGTTACCTTTCCGTCGCTGTTTACCTCGTCATAGGTGATTGCTAACCTTTTCATACTACCATCAGCCGCAAATGCGATTCCTTTTATATTTTTCATGCTGCCACTTCCTCACTTTCTGCATCCGCATCATATAATAATGTTTCAAGGTACTGATACGCTGTTTCCGCATCATCCTTATTTTCACTTTCGATGTTTGTCAGCATCCGATAAGTCAAATCGGTTGCCGTTTCCTCTTGCTCCGGTCTTTCAAAGTTTTCAAGCCGGATCATATTGTAATTTTTCTGTACTGCTTTGATCTCCCATCCAAATGCAAGTCCCGGTGTGCCGCAGACCACAAAATAAGACGGTGACCGCTCATTGACATACACATTGCCCTCACCGTAAGCCTGCAAAAATACCTGGTACTGCACATCTGTATCTATGGTTTCTGCAAAAACATCATCCAACCACACATAGCATTTTCCAGTTTTGTCTATAGCTCCCTCGCCAACGTCCCCAAACATCGGCGTAGGTGTCTCATAACAGTATTGCAACCGCTCCGCATAATTCTCGGTTTCTATAATCCGATTCTTGGCTCCATAGACCTGCATTGATCCACCGGCGATAATACCGCCGCTCGTATCAAGCCCCAAGCTATTGAGTATAGCCTTATAGCTGTCATTCCGTGCTTTAACGCCGACCTCGTTATGACCGATATATCCATAGTAAGATGGTCCCTCTGATCGGCAACCGCCGGCAGATATGAACGTTGCGTAGTTGGGATCTGCAGATGTTCTGACATCAAATCGCGTTTCGTCGGCGACAGTATCTCCGATTGCATGAAACGTGGAGCCGGTGATCGTAGTACCGGTAATGGTGCTTGCATTCATCACGCTACTGGTAATCGTTCCGGAAAGGCTGGCATTTCCGTTTCCGTCCAGGTTAAATCCTGTGCTATTTACAATCAGCCGGTTTGCTGTCAGCGTAACTTTATCTGATTCCTGGCTGATTTCGGATGACACGCTCCCTTTGCTTACTTTGGTCTTAATGCTCTCCGCTGTCTGAGTAATACTACTCGACAAGGATTCTTCTGCGCCCTTGGCTCTGGTTACTTCAGCTGTGATGCTTTCTGCTGTCTGGGTGATCTTACTGGATAGCGTACCCTCTGCGCCCTTGGCTCTGGTCACTTCCATCGTAATGGATTCCGCATTTTGTGTAATCTGCGACTGCAGTCCTTTTTCCACATCTGTGATCGTAGACTTGGTTTCCTCGATCGTGCGTTCAAGGACATTGCTCTTGCCCTTAAGCTGCAAGATGTCCTGATGCACCGAATTGACCTTTTTTGTCCGGTATTCTTCGCCGTCTGCGCTGATCGCGTCCCGCAAAGCCTGTATGCCTTTGAGCGTGCGCTTCAAAATGTAAGTTTCGATCAATTCATATTTCGTGTTGAACCGGATTGAATTTCCGACTTCCAGACACGGATTCCCCTTGCAGTCAGCCGAATACGGTCGATATACGAGGTTCTTTATCTTCCCGAATACGTTATTGGCAATACCCCTTAATTCGTCCGAGCCTTTACCGTACACAAGGAAATTTCCCTCAATGTTATAGCCATTGCTGCCGGTGCCAACGATCACGCCAATGTCATTCTCTTTTTCGTTGATCTGGAGCTTGTCGATGGATTTAACAAGATAGTCCTCATACTTTGCTGATATGTAAAAGCTGCGTCCGATCGGCTGGCTGTGCGGATCTCTCGGATACAGATCATCCGCCGGATACAGGTCGTTCCTCGGATACAATCCCTGCATCTCTTGATCGAGTGAAATATAGTGGAATTTCCCATCACGCCCAATATGCCCGAAGCATCCGTTGATCTCGCAGATACACGACAGCACCGCTTTCCCGGACAGCGCTTCTCCGATCGTACTTCCGTCTGCACTGCTACCGGTAATCTCGATCGTCTTTTCCACAGTCATGTTGTCATTGACAAGGCTGATTGTTTCCTGCTCCACACCAAAATGTGAAAAGAATGCATCCCGGAAAGCCTTTAAAGTCATCGGGAATGTAAGTGAGTTATACCACGCCGCCATATCAGCGTTAAGGACATCATACAGCGCATCGTAGGCTTCCACGTCCCGGCATTTCCGGTCGGCGGTCGGTTTATCAGAATACACTTTGTATCTCCCGATCTGATACGGCGCATCCGCTCCCTTTGGAGTGATCTTGGCCGTGATCCACTTCCCTTTCATGGGAAGGAAGATATTTGACATCGTGAATTTTACGACAGACGCTTCACACGCTCCGAATTGCAATTCATCCTCGGAACACAGGCTTTCAGTCAGTTCAAACTTATCCTCATGCAGCTCTGTATTCGTGATCTTTACCTTACCATCATCAGTCGCAATCATAATCTGCTTGTCAATACTGTCATCCAAAAACATTTCTGATACATTCATCATACCGTACCTCCATAACCCACAAATGCAAGCCGAAACGATTCGTATTCAATCGTTGTTTCATCTGCATATCTGATCGTATACTCTATATCCGGAGCATAACAGTACATTGACACGTATCTCCCAATTTCCGGCATGTATGCAGTTACTAACGCTTTCTTTTCGACAGCATTTACATACTGACCACGGATACTATCCATAAGTGGTCGTAACGCAGCTTCGTCGATATCACTCGGAGTTTCCCATTCAGCTTTAAGCGCAACATTCTGTAAGGCTTCTCGATGCAAGATGCCGTTTGCATCCCGGTATGAATCAAGATCCTGTCCTTTGATGCCGCACTTGAATTTCTTGGCTTCAATGTACCGGAAAGGAACGGTATAATCGCCTACTTTTATCAAAAACCCACTGTATGCCATGTCCTGCTCCTTTCCTAAAAATCAAATGCGGGATTTCCGGTTCTTCTATAATAACTGCTTGCTTCGTCTCTCACCACCTTAAAGATTCCGCTCTCATCCGGTACGATCCGCACCGTCTGTACACCTTCCATCTTGCTTGCGATCATGTTTGCAAGCGGCTCCAAGTATGACAGGTTGTTTTCCAATGGTAATACTGCTTCTCGCCCGGCTTCTCCAATGTTTGCAAGAGTGCTACCAGTTGTAATACCGCCGTTGGCAAGTCTAGGTATTGTGATGGTGCCAATGGTCGGTATATTCAGACTGAATTTTTTCCCTCCAAGGCCCGGTACCCAATCTGGTACATCGAATTTAAGTCCGTTCAGTGCTCCAATCATACCGTTGATACCACTACTCATACCATTCGCCATTTTTTCTGCACCGCCGAGGATAGAATTGATAACCCCTTTTATGCCATTCCACATGCCGTTAAATATCCCTTTTACACGATCTTTCATGGCTGTGAATATTATTATGGCATTAGTTTTTACAGATAAAAACGCTGCTCCGATATTCTGTTTGAATTTATCAACAACACCAGAAACCTTATCCCATATACCGGTAAGTCCTAGCTTCAATCCATCGATTATATATCCGCCCATCTCTTTCATAACAGTAGACGGAGAATGGATTCCAAATGCAGTCTTGAATCCTTCCATGAAAGGTGTAAAGATATTATCCTTGATCCACTGTCCCGCATTCGCAAGAGCATCCTTAATCCCGTTATACAGCCCTAAAATTATGTTGCCGCCAGCATCATCTATGTACCCCTTAAAATAGTCTGATATTCCACCCCATGCATCTGCAAGTAAATCCCACAAGCCTAATGTGTTTTCAATGCCGCCTTTAAGGGCCTGTCCCAATAGTTCGCCTACACTGCTTGCCACGGACGACCAATCAAAGCCTGTCAAGAACTCTCCTATACTTGTGACAATATAGCGCGGCAAACCAAACCAATCTACCTGTTCGATTGCTCCACTCAAGAACTGTAAAAGTCCGCTGATTGCGCTTGATAATGAACTACCTATAACTCCCCAATCAAGTGTTGAGAAAAAACCGCCAATCGAAGATACTATGCCGGATCCAAGTGATCGCCAATCTGTATTTTTTATAAGCTGATCCAACGTAGTGAATATTCCTGTTACCACCGTTCCAAGAGTTTCACCTGTCTTAGCCCATTCAAAGTTCCTGATTGCAGTTGTAAGCGCTTCTCCTATACTGGATCCGATCAATCCCCATTTAAGATTTTGCACGAATCCATATGCCGCATCTATCGAAGCATTTAGCCCATTGCTAATCGTAAATCCAAGAAGTTTCCAATCTATCGTTCTTACTGCGCCGTTAATTCCTGTCGCAAGTCCTCTTCCAAGGGATGTCCAGTCAACTGTGGTAAAAAACGTATTTGCAAATATAAGCGCCGTATTGATGCCTTGCCCGATCGTATATCCGAGCAGTCCCCAGTCAAACTCTGCAACAAATCCATTGATAAGCGTTCCAATGCGCTTGCCAGCTTTTTCTGCTTCTGTCTGGATCTTATCCCACGGGATACTCTGCATGGCTTCATTCAGCTTGTCCGCAATTATTTTTCCAATTTCTGTCCAGTCATCACCTTTTAAGATGTCCTTGATCCGCTTAAACTTGTCGGAAATCGGCTGTTCCTCATAAGAAACGCCACCACCGCCTGATCCACTGCCACCAGATGATGAATCATTGGAGTTTATCACATTCAGTTCATCAAATCCCTGTAACGCTCCCTTTGCCTTTTTTGCCGCTTTTGATGTGTTGTCAAGCGACTTCGCATAATCGACTTGCTGTTTTTTTGCTTTGCTCCATGTGCTCCGTCCTGTCAGCGCAGAAAATAACTGGTTTGCAGCATTCGCTGCCCTAGTAAGCCAGTTGCAGATTGTGGTCAGTGCCGGAAGCAATGCATTGAGTAACGGAGTGACCGCCACACCAACTGCATTTTTAAGGTTTGCAACCGATGACTTGAAATCAGACATGGTCCGGTTAAATGTACCGGAATACTTTGCATAATTCTGAATTCCGGCTTTCATGCTGTCGATCATGGCATTAAATCCTTTTGAGATCCAATTAAACACAAGCAGCGAAAGCGCAAGTCCACGTATCCTGGTTCCGAAATTACTTAATAGGCCGCCAGATTTCTTGCTGTGAGATGCAACATTCTGGAATGCACTCTTAGCAACGCTTCCGAACTTAGCAATGCTGTTTTTAGCTTTACCCAACGTAGATGCCACGCCCGACAGGCTCTTTTTCATCCCATTTATAGCATCTTTAACACCATTGAAACTTTTCTTCCCAGTATTACCGGCTTTTGCTTCCTTGGCGGCAAGTTCTTCCTGCTTACGAGATAGCACTGAATAATCAGCGTTAGTATTTCTCAACTGCTGTGACAACTGCTGATATTCCTGTGTAGCCCTTGGGTCTACGTATGCGCCACCAGCTTCCTTAAGTGCCTGCATTTCTCCACGGGCATATTCAAGCGTATTTTCAAGCTCTGCAGCATCATACTGCATATTCTTAAACGTTTTACTATCCGCATTTCCTCCGGTTTCCAGAAACTTTGTCATCCGGTCATTTAAAGCTGCCAGTCTATGCTCTGCATTCTCAATTTGTTTCTGAATTTCTCCAAATTCATCTGTCGGGATCTTCTGCTGTTCTAACTTCCGCATCTGGCTTTCAAGCTGTTGGGCTTTCTGCGCTGTTTTCTGCATGCGGTTTTCAAGCTGCATCATCTGACTGGATACGTCTTTTGTATTTATTTTTGTGTTAATTCGAATTTCTCCATCGTATTCAGCCAAGTTCTAACCCCCTTTTAACATAGGCCCAACTCCGTTTCTGCTTTCTTTTTTGCCCGTATTTCTTCCATCATGCGATCATAATCATCAATCTTGGATATTTCCTCCGGCGTATACTCTTTCTGTATCTCCGGCTGATCGAGAGCATATATACTCTGTGCATTCTGGATCGCTTCTTTTTGCTCTTTCCCCATATCAGATTTAATTTCTTTCTGGCGGATATCAATTACCTGCAAAAACGAGGACTGCTTATAAGGCAGATTCCACAACAAGCCGCAAAACTTCCACCAGTGTATTTCATCAAATGCGAGGTCAATACCGTATATTTGCAGGAAATCAGCATATATGCGCCACTGATCCACATCAAAATCAACCAATCTTTGCTTGCCATTTGAAGATCCCTGGTTATCATGAAACCATCCGTTGATGAACCACTGAACACATTCCTGCAGTTCATCCCCATCCGGATGCTCCCGGTCATCAAACAATAGACCTGTCAACACATCGGCTTTCTCGTATTTGTTCAAATACTTGTCGTACTGTGCGAGTGAAACCTGGATTCCTATTCGGAATGATGTATTAACCTTGTACCCGTTCCATTCTTCGGGCAGAGGGTCGAGCATGACGTTAATCATGCCCGCGCTCCTTTTCTGCTGGAATTGTAACGTTTACGGTTGGTCTCAAATCGCTTTCCAAAGAGTTTGTTCATAACCGGGATAACGCCCTCAATGAAATCAAGCAGCGCCGTTTCATCTGGAATCATATCCCCGAAAATTCCTGATACGGTGTTTTCTCCAAATAATCCGTCAATCTCATTAATGATCTTGCGAATGTATTTCACACGCACTCTGGAAATATCAAGCACTCTGGAAATATCAATTTCGTCTGTATCTCCATCGTTTTCATACTTTTCTTTATGCGCATCCGCTTCTTTGTCCCAATCCTCGCTGATTTTTTCGAGGTTATTGATAATTGCCGCAAAGCGTTCCACCGTTCCGACATCCGCCACGTTAATTTTCAAAACAGATACGGTCTCGCCGTCCTCATTTTTAATCGCAATCTTTTTTAGACCGGTGTCTAATACCAATTCTTCCATGTATTACCCTCCTATTTTTTCGCCCATGTAAAGGTTCCATCTTCGCTGATCGTAATAGTTCCAAGTTCTACGTCACCGTTCCCCTTGATCTGGATAGATGATGTCAGCACATCACCACCAGCGCCGCCCGTGCTGGACGGAGATACGATAACCGGTACTCTGATACATTCACCCGATCCGGTAGTGATATCCGTTTTGTAATACCGGTAGTAGCTTGTCTCACACTGCTCTCCGGTCGGAAATTTCTTAAAAAGATTATCAATGCATTTCTGCATATCATCAGAAAGATACTCACGTTCCGGCGTTGTGCTGAAATCGTAGCCTTTCAATGTAGATGACTTGGACTTCATGTTGACATACTGCGAAGATTCAACATCCGGTCCCCAATCTTCCGTAATTTCCTTGTATCCGTCTCCCATTTCCACGATGTTCGGGGTACTGCCGCCCATAAGGGAACCGATATCAAGCAAAGAAACCATGTTCGTTCTATCCTGTGCCATGTTTTTTCCTCCTGTTATTTTTTGTAAAAATATTTCAGCTGCATATTTACAGCATAAGTTACTGTTTTTTCATTCTGATTACCGCCGAACACCGGCGATGTCCTTGCGATCGCTTCCAATGTCAGATGTGGATCTTTAAATTCAATCCCACTCTCTTCCATCCACGCTGCAAGATCGTTAAGCATCTCCTGTGCATCCATGCTCGCCTTATTGGTAGTTGGCGAACATTTATAAATGATCTGGAACGGCATCTGCGCCACATAGTTTCCACTGACATATTTTTTCAGATATACCGCTCCCTGTATCGGAAACACACCAATGGATCTATCCTCATTAATGGAGTTCCACTTCACGGTTGAATTGTCCGCCTTAAATCCCTTTGGATAATCTGGATATGCCATCACCAGTGCAAGGAGTCCTTTTCCTGCGTTCTCCGCATCCCGGATAGTAAGTTTTTCTGGTTCTGCCATTTATACACCTCCTACCTCGAAATGAGGTAAAATGTCCTCATATTTATCAATCGTTGTTACCCTGTAGCAATCGTCGCAGTGATCAAGCATCCACTGATAGGCATCGTTCTCTGGTAACGTTGCATCCGTATGATCCCCCTTGATAAAGAAATCCTGTGCCGGATTGAATGTCAAAAAATACTGCTTGCATTTGTCCGGCATATTTCCCCACTCTTTCGGCGGAAGGTATAATTTACTGACATTAGAAAAATCGATATACAGTTTCACTGCATCCGCGCTGTCCATGCCGCTCTTAGATACGTTCGCGCCCTTGGTTTCTACAAGGTCGACACCCTCGAGCAGTGTCGGGTAATATGTTTCTTCCTCGGTTTCCGCGTTGAATGAGCGGTTGAAAAGGGTAACTGTTTTGTTATCGAAAAATCCCATCAGATCATCCGTCCTGTCTTGTGATGCCGAGCATAAACCAAAAGATACTCTCCAATTTCTTCCGCCATTTCATCTCCGCCAGTTGGCAGGATATTGATTAAGTTGCGGGCAAAATCAATCGGTGTCACATCTGTGGAAATGCTGTGATCTACTAATGTTTCTTTGAGTTTTTCGTTTTCATTTTTCAATGCGGAGCATTCCTCTTTCAATGCGGAGCATTCCTCCCGCAATTTTCCTAACTCGTTTTCCATGTTTTCCTCCTAATATCCTGCATATAATAATCCGGTGCCGGACAGGTATTCGCATACCGTGTCATAACACAACCGGTTCTGCGCTACCTTATCCCCAAGCACCTTATCAATAAGTGTTTCATTACTTCCGAAGCTGATCGACCGGCCGCCAGAGGACATTGACTTCACATTGCCGCCCTTTTCATCACTGGCGTGACTGGTCTTGAAATCTATCTGGTAGAGCAGATCTGCAAGTGCACAGGTGGCTTTCTGTATCTTCTCGTCAAATTCTGCCAGGGTATCTTCATTGACATTTCCATCGGTCAACTGTTCCAGCTTTTCACTCGCCCTGTCATTCCACTTAGGGAAAAGGGATTCCCCGATAGAATCCCCGTAGTATGAATCTCTGTAAAACTCAAATGTGGTATATCCCATCCTGGAATCCCCCTTTCTTATGAAAAGTCAACAAGCAGATTCTCGTTCAGTTCCTTGATGCCGTAAATCATATCAAAGGAGATCTTGTCCTGCTTGTGGTCGGAATCGTAAGAGAATACGACACGAACACCAAGGCCATCTGCAGATGCAATGTACGCGTTCTTGTTACCCATCGGCAGCTCAAGGTTACGCGTTACAAGAGCCAGACCATTTCTGTGGAATCCAAGTGCATGCGCCTTACTTACCACAAAAGCGTCTGTTGCTTTGATCGTCTCCGGGATATTCTGGTCAACTTTTACCGTACCTGCACCGGATGCAAGTGTTACATCTGCAGTCACCGTGTACAGATAACCATCTACGATCAGCTGATCCCCTTCCTTAATCGTCGCCGTTGCCGCCTTTCCGCCTGACACGGTAAATTCCGTTGCGCCTTTTGTGCCAGCTACCTTATAGGCGGTTGCTGTTCCTGCGGCATCATTCTGGTTTTCCGGACAATTCTGGGACATGAAAGTTTCACATGTGTATACTTTCCCGATTTCGGATTCTTTCAGCGCAATAGAGTCTCCCTTGTAACACTGTTTCGCAAAATTGTCTAAAGTGTTGTACTGATACAGTATAGTCGGCGGAAGGACTAAACGTCTGTCTGCCCGCGGCGCTTTTGCCTGATCCAGCGCTTTGCCTACTCCGGCGATATCAGAAATAACCGGTGTGCTGGATACAGTTGCTTTCTTCTTTGCCTTCGAAATGCCGACCGCCAGAAGATCTGCATCAATCTGCTGCGCCATTGCCTGCATAGCCGGTGTAATTACCTCTTCGGAAAAGTCCTTGATATCCAACGTCATTTCCTTAGATCCGACATTTACAGTAATGTCTCTGAATCTGTCCATTTTGACAGTTACAGAGCCTTCGGTAATGTCCTGCGCTTCTGTCTGTCCGGTAAAGTTCTTTGCTACAAAAGTAGCCGGTTTTCTTACGGTGATGGTATCGCCAACCTTTACAAATTCCTTGGAATAATCTCTATGCACGAGATTAGCCATCGTAAGGTTGCTCTGTAATACCATCAGTGCTTCATTCGCAATAATCTGCGGTGTCAAAATTGTGTTTGGCATAATATTCCTCCTTAAAAATTACTGATTCTGTTCCCGCCACTTCTTGTATGTGGCAAAATCCATCTTATTCGGGTCTCCAGTGATCGGCTCCGTTTTTGTTCCGGCTCCCATTGGGGCTGTAAACGTTGCCTGGTTCTGTTCGCTCTGCTGTTCCTGCTCATCGACAAATGCACCCGCATCGTTTTTCTTTGCATCCTCCAGCAGATCATTAAAGCCGATCAGTTTTCCATCCTTCACCGTTACACTTGCGGCAATGTCAGCCATAACAGCTTTCTTTGCAGATTCCGAGGAAAACTTCACGCTCTCAAACGCCTCTTTCAGCAAATCATTCTTCTCGCGTTCTGCAATCTTGGCATCATAATCTTTCTTTGCTGTCTCGGCTTTCTCTTTCCACTCGTCACGCTCTTTCGTGATGGTTTCAAAATCTTTCCCATCGAATCCCTTCAAGGTCTCTTCTGCGGTCTCTGCGCGGGTCTTGTACTGATCGCGTTCATCCTCTGCTTTCCTGACCTTCTTCTCAAATTCACCTTTGGAATACACTTCCTCGCCGATATTCTTTTTAACAGACTCTTTCTGTTCGTCTGTCAGCTCCAAACCAAGTTTTTCCAATTCTGTGATGACCTTTAACATATTTCTTTACCTCTCATTCTTAAAAGTTTTTGATCCGGGCAGCCCGGCACGATAGAGTTGCTATTTTATCCATAGCTGGCAAAATACAAAGAAAAAGCACGCCCAAAACAGGACGTGCCATAATGACCATCCTATAATTTTTGTAGGGTAGCGAACAGACTCCTGTGTTCTGTCCGGTGTTTTTCACTTGTCAAGTATATTTTATCATGAGAATATAAAAGATTTGTACCAATTTTCAGGCACACGAAAAACACCTCTATTTCAAGGTGCTCTTTGCAACGTATTATAAAAGGAGTACAAGAATGAATGAGTGAAACCCATCTGGCAAGATTATAATAACTCATGTTTGGAGATAATTTGTGCCAAAATGAAAGAGAGCCTATTTCTAAGCTCTCTCATTACCTTATGCTACTGCCAGTCTTTTCTTCGCTCTGTTAATCGCCACGTCGCATACGGCATTTACATAATTATCAACTTTCTCATTCCGGATTTGTCCGGGTTCCAACTTTTCAAACCATTCCTTTCTAAAATTCTCAATGTTCTCCGGCAACATATCATCCATTTCTTTTAACAGTTCCACTGTCATTCTCTCTACTTCTGTCATCTTACTACCCCAGCTTTCTCATACTGCTTCATAGCTGTCATATATCCCCAGTAAAAAGCATCTTCCTGCACAGCGTTGGCATATTCATCAATAGCATCATGTAAGGCTGAATATCCGTCTCTCGTACGCTGGCTTGCCATCGGCTGATTGTCCATCTCACTGCTCATTAACTCGACGATTTTCTCACGTTTCTCTAATTCTGTTCTATCCATACTAAGCTACCTCCCCGTACACTACCCGGCATTTATTCACACTGCCGTTTGCAAGTTCCAGTTCGATGACTGTCGGATAACCGTTCTCCTGCAACCATTCTTTTACTTTCTGGAAAACGCTGTCCTTGTACTGGACTGTAACACCGTCGTGTCCATTCCGACTGTATGCCGTTCTCACAACCTCGTCCGTGAAAATGTCAAGTTTCTGAATGATCGCGCTCACCGCCTTGTCATGCGGTCTGCCGGATTCTGAAAAGATGCCGATTTCTTTGGCAATAGTGGTACAGTCCCACAATTTTGGTGTATCGGAGATCAGCGGAGCATTGACCGGATAACCGGAATCAGAATAAATCCTTACCACTTCAGCGGCTATGTACTTGGAATCCACTCCTGCATCGTGCAGGGCTTCCTTGATGTTCTTTACCATCATGTTTACGGATGGAAGTTTCTCTTTCTTGGGCTTGTCCTGTTTCTTCGGAATTTCCTCTCTGATAATATCTTCCATGTCGTGAAAGCGATTTATGTAACGCGCCGTGAATTCCGTCCCCTTAATACCTGTCAGTTTGTTGGCAATAAATTCGCAACCTTTCTTAGTAACTCGGTAGCAAGGATATTCTTTTCCCCTTTCAGTCTTATAAGTAGATTTTTCAAAAAAATCTGATTGTCCAATTTTGGACAATGAAAGTTGATTGCAATATTCTCTAATATCTCTCAGTAACTTATTATGGTCTTTTCCTACCATTTCCGCCACTTCTCTGCTGTCTAATGTCTGTTCAATCTGATTCATAATTTTAAATTCTCCTTGATTTTTAGGCTAGAATCTCTTATCATGAATATAGAGATTCCATTTACGGATTTCTTATTTTTGAGCAATCACGCCAGTCGCCAAACTTACCGTGTTTGCTCTTTTTTTACATCTTTAAGAATATCTGTCACAGATACTTCTAATGCTTTTGCAATCTTTCCTAACGTGGCAATCTTACAATTCTCAGTTTTCATCAGTCGCTGATATGACTGATAATTTATTTCAGCTCTGCCACATAAATCATATGGATTCATGCATTTCTCAGCCATCAAAAGTTGCACTTTAAACGTATCAATACACAATTTACTTTTTGATGTTACCATATCGCTTTTTCTCCTCTCTTATTTTTTTCAGAAGTTTTTTATTCTGGTGTGTCTTATATTATCAGAAGCTTTTTGTTCTGTCAATATGGATATAGAATTTTTTTCTTCTGTTTTTATATTTTTGTGATATACTAAAAATAGTAAAGGAGGTGTCTTTATGTTAGTTGGAGAAAATATCCGTAAACTAAGAAAAGAAAAAGGACTTACGCAAAAGAATTTGGGTAAATTATCTGGAATAAACGAAGTTCAAATACGCCAATATGAAATCGGCAAAGCGAAACCTAAAATCGAAACTCTTGAAAAAATCGCAAAAGTTCTCGAAGTAAGTGTTTTTACATTACTCGACGGATGCTTTGGAGAATATAATATTGACTACCATAAAACTGCCGAATATAAAGAAATCGCACGTAACACCCTTGGTTTTTATACTGTTTTAAAATTACTCGAATGTATCTATAAGCGTGCAGAAGATATCAGTGTAGATGCGTATAAAGATAGCTCTCTACAATATTCAAGTAACTATATTTCAATTGGTGAAGGTGATAATAAAATTGCTATTTCCAATGCTGCTTTTGACAAAATTGTTGAAAGTATGAAATCCCATTTAACCACTCTCATTGAATTATCTGGTGAAAAAGAAACGGATTTTTTAGAAAATTGGAAACAGGAACCTGACATTGACTCACTTGACCTCAACATATCAGAACATGTTAAAATTCTTTTAGAAGACGATAATAATGCACCTATCCCTTATTTAGAACCTTTCTGATTCTAAAGTTCCCCGCCTACGTCATGTAAGCGGGGAACTTTTTACTGCAAGTTTACATCCTATATGGTAAAATTCAGTTATAATACATATATAGGA